>Ga0157363_1000012_pt1 | contig 197691 bp, 234 predicted proteins | sample AttsexASBM1_FD_111477 | JGI IMG/M metagenome (GOLD analysis project Ga0157363, IMG submission 111477) | Fungus gardens microbial communities from leaf cutter ant in Ribeirão Preto, State of São Paulo, Brazil - Atta sexdens ASBM1 | ecosystem: Host-associated > Fungi > Mycelium > Unclassified ...
CTGCCGAAGCCCAGATAGAAGCGGATTGCCGGAAAGTCGTGGTAAGAAAACAGCGCACTCCGCTCTCCTACGACTTTTTCCTGATAATCTCCAGTTTCAGGGAGAACAGTGGAAATCGGATGGAGTGCAGGATTTGGGGTGGGAATTGCATTAGGGGACGGCGGGAGAGGGGCAGGCGTCTTCTTTTCCGCAGGGATATCCAGTGTTGTCTTGATATCGGTTTTCTTTTCCTTGGGTTCGCCATAGAGCGCCCGGCGCAGTGTCACGCCCTGAGGAATTTTCGTCTGAGAACGAACGGTTTCAGAAATCGTTTCAGAAATCTTTTTGCTGATATCGCCCTGGATAGGCAGGCCGGAAGCCTCACGCTTGACCAGACGGCTCATAGCATGGCGACTGATGCCTAGTGCTTCTGCCGCCGCTTTCTGCGTTCCATTCCGGGAAATGAACTGCTGAATTGTGGTCATGGGAAATCTCCATTCTCCATAAATGTAGAACAGAGACTATACTATAGGGAGTAAAAAGACTTGTCAAATCCTTTTACTCCCTGCATCCCACTCCAGGAGTGGGGCGGGTCGTCAGTCCGTGAGACGGCCCTTGAGATACTCAATATAGCGTTGGGCGGAGGTAATGTTCTCTTCCGGAATAGTGAAGAAAGTCTTCTGTGACGCCAGGTATTCCTTTGCCTGGGTCACGGTCTGCGCCGGAAGTTCCTTTCCAAGGACAGTCCCATTCACAAACATGTCGATGACATAATCCGTGTTTCCTGTCCGGATAGCGATAAAGGCTTCCATGGCGACGATGAGGCCCCGTAACGTCCTTTCGGAAACCTTGACATCACCGCCCAGGCCATTGTTCTGGAGCTCGGAAGCCACAAAAACAGGAAGGACGTTGTCCTTGTCAGCGAGGTAGTGTTCGAAAGAGTCAACGCCATAGGCTGGACGCGGAAGATTTTCCTTGCCCATCAACTTCGCCCGTTCATGACGGATGACCTTGTCGAAGTCATACACCGTCCGGGCGTTGTCGTCGACATCCTTGGAATGGATTCCGTAATAGCCGCCACCGGGACGGAACAGAAGTTCGACGGCCCGCAAGCAGTTTTCAACGATGTTATTCTTGGCCGGTCCCATCTGGAATGATGCGTTACGAGGAACCATCTCGAAAAGCTGCCCCAGCATGATACGGGTATACAGGTCCAGAGCTTCGGTCAGTTCGAAATAGCCGAAGTAATTGTAACCTGGCAGACTGATGACGAAATCGTTGCTAATGACTTTGTTCATGATAAAGACCTTCTCAAAAAGAATAAGGACACCTTATCTGGAATAATATGCGCTGTCAAGAAACCGATACCCATTAGTCCAGATGTTTTTCGGAGTGTGAGCGTCAGTCTGTGAGGCGTCTCTTGAGATAGTCGAGGTATCGCCGGGCATCTGAAATAATGAAGCTTCAGGTTTTTAAAATGGTATCCGGCTAACGGCAAAAGCTGGTGAGGGTACTTAGCTCCCTCACCAGCTTCCATTCCAGCAAGCCTGAAAGCTGCTTATGCAGCGGTTTCGGCAAGTCGTCGCAGGGTATTCAGATACATCGATGCATCCTGAAGGAGTTTCTCGTTAGCACCAAAGGCCAGCTTTTGGGCAGCTAGACATTCTTTGGCCTGGGAGATAACCACATCTGAGAGAATCTCGCCCTTCGTGGTTCCGTTGACGAACATGTCAATGACACGGTCGCTGTTCCCGCTTCGGATTTCGATGTAAGATTCCAGGGCAGTGATAATACCCTGGAGTGTTCGCATGGATACTCGGACGTGACCATCCATGCCATTGTTCTTGAGCAGGGAATCCACAAAAACGGGTAGGATATTTTTCTTGTCTGCGAGATACGGCGGGAAAGCGTCCATGCCGTATTCCAACCGAGCAATTTGGTCGTTTTTGCATATCAGATTGGACTGCTCATGACGGATGACCTTGTCGAAGTCATACACTGTCCGGGCGCTATCGTTGATGCCATCCGAATGGATGCCGTAATAGCCGCCACCAGACCGCAACATCAGCTCTACAGAGCGCAGGCAGTTATCGACATCGTTCTTGCGCTCCCGATGCAGCATGACCTCGGCGTCGATTGGGACAAGGCCCGAGAGTTGCCCCGTCAGGATGCGATAATATAGCTCCAGAGCATACGTCAGCTCGAAGTACCCGAAGTAATCATAATCAGGCAGCGTGATGACGATGTGATTGTTTTTATTCATTGTATGGGCTTTCTCGAAAAGAATAAGGGCATCTTACATAAACAAAAGCTTGCCGTCAATTCTAACTGGGGGATGGCACATTTCCCTGGTCGATTTCCTGTTTTTCCTCTATACGCTTATAGAAGATATCTAGAAAGGATGTAGTCATGTTGTCAAAAATTAACTGGTCCCTGGGTTATTTAGACCTCTTTCCATCTCTGTTTGAGTCTATGAAATCAACGGCATCACACAACAGATTATGCGATGCCCTGGACCTCGCGGCAGAAGCGGACTGCGACGAAAAGATAACTGCGTCGCAGCTTTCTACGGTTAAGGATACTGTGGGCCGGGCCGTGGAGCGACTCTGGGACGAGAAAATTTATGAGGCGCACTTATTGCCGATGTATAGGCAGGAGGCATCCGACCATCGGCAAAAACGAACGCCGCTGATGGAAGTCTTCCATTACCGCAATGTTCACTCACTGCATGACGTTCTTAGCGTACCCAAGAAGATTGCGACAGCGCGGAAAAAGGGCGAGTTTACAAGTGAAGAACGTCCGCTGGTCGAAGCGCTGGAATCCTTCCAGAAGGAAATCCTGCCTTTGGCCGAACTCGCCGGGGTTTTGAAAAAGAACATCTATAAGAAGGAAGCCGTAGCCCGTCCGAAGTCCACAAATCTTCACCAGGTTCGCGGGAATTGTTCTTGCTGTAAGAGTGATGTCGCTGTTGATGGCGGGTCCAGGATGGCGCATCACGGTTATCAGCGGATGGATGGTTTCCAAAGTGATAGCTGTTTTGGGCGGGCCTACCCACCACTTCAGACGAGTGATGAAGGTCTGAGGGCGTGGAAAGACAATGTCGAAAAGAACCTGGAGGCTAATGTAAGGAAGTTGGAGAAGTCTGACGATATCACCCTATTGCGCGTTCCTTGCCGGGGAGGTTCTTTCATCACAGTCCAGCCATTCAACAAAGAATGGGACAAAGAGTTGAAGAAATACAAGACAACCCTGACGCAGAAAATTTCAAGGCTGCAAGGCATGGTCGCCTCTCTTAGTGAGGACATCGAAAACTGGAAGACACAGTGGGAGGGTAAGCCCCTACGAGATGTCTATGGCAACGACATAAAGACGGCACCGGAAAAAACTCTAAAGCCTTCCCCAGCGCCGGGCATGTGACGATTGAAATATCAAAAAGGGAGTGCTGACGTTATAGAGCGTTCAGCATTCCCTTTTTCCGTCGTTCAAGTGATGTAATCTCGTCTTCGAGAGCCCAGATGTTTCTCATCTTGTCGATGACGACTTCTGGGCTTTCAATCTGCCCCCGGCTTTCCCAGTAATCATCGGACATCCCGAGGCGGATTTTACAAGGCGTGGTCATGGCCTTTGAGGTTTCCTCGTTAAAACTTTCGACGATGGTGCCACGCGAACTCGCCTCCAGGAAGAAAAAAGCGTCCGTTATCATGCGTCGGTTCATAAGATACATCGGCACGGCGAACTTATGGTCCCCGCGATATCGCTCGATGATGAAATAAACAGGATACTCCGTTGGCTTTTCCGGAAGGCAATGCATATCTTGAAGCCAAGAATTACAAATGGTGACACTCACGGTATTATCGAGACCTTTCTTTTTCCCCGTAGGGGCGCAGACATAGCCCGCGAAAGCATCTTGAATGGAGATGTCGACAGGTCTCATTTCATCGACATTATCACCGTCACCCCATTTGGCGTAAACGCCTTCCCGAGAAATAACGACGATAGCTTCTTGGTGCTCTTCAGATAAACCCAAGGCCAGACGAGTGGCATTGCAAAGGTGCTTAAACAGGTCGAGCGCATTCGATTTGCTTAAAGCCATTTCTCAAAAATCCTTGATTATCGTTTGACGCTTATAGGGGGTTAGAAACGTTGAAGTTTTTCAGAGCATCGAAAATATTCTCATCCCCGAGGCAGACGAATGTGCTTTCATATACCCACCAGGCTCGACCGGTACCGATAGATACCAAAATAATATAGGTGTGACCATCCAATCGGAAAGCCACGGTTGCAAGGTCACTACTGTTCTGGGGCTTGACACTTGGGAAGATGGTTGTGATGTCTGTCATCAGGTGGTTGAGGATAAACTTATCTTCGTCAGGAATGAGCAGCGCCTCGTTGTAATAGGCGCACATTTTTTCACGGATGCCCATGGCATCATCTTTGGCAGGCATATTTCTGGCCATACCGTTAAAAATATTCTGACGCTCTGAATCTAGAATATAGGTCATCTTGCTCTGACCGTTTTCATCTTCAGGAGCATGAAGATAGTCTGAGTCGCACGTAATCCGAAGAACACCATCATTGCCAGGAATAGCGAGAGTCACGTCTGAATTGAGTTTGGCAACCCGTTCATCTTCGACACCGGCATCCAAAATGATATAGTCATATTCATTGACGATGATGAACTGTCTGACATATTCACGAGCCAGCGCCAGCATGTCAGTGTCGGAAACAAAAATGGTTTCAACATAAGAGTCTGTATAAAAAACACAGAAGGGGCATCCTCTGAAGGAAATCACCCGGATTTTTGCAGCGTCATCGAAGTCAATGACGCGGTTGACCTTCAGCTCCACCTTCAGGGGGGCTTCTAATTTCCGGTCTTCCTCAATTTTGCGGATGTTCAGTTCACGACCATTGATGTCGAAGAGTGCATTCATAACGTTTTCAGGAATTTCAAGCCAATGATTGGCATGAATCGTTGGAGCGTTGTAAATGGCCGCGAGTTTCATGATGAAAATCCTAGAATGAATGTAGTTCTTTTATGGATTATCAGTGAAGATGTGTCAACCAATATCCATTGATAGAAAAATACAGGCAGGATATTATTCTAGGGGGTAATAGAAATTAAAATTGGATAGAGCCTGGTTGTACTAATTTTGATGTTAAGGAGCTCCTTATAAAGGACCACTTCAATCAAAAAAGGATATGCGGTTGAAAACTAACTAAAATAAATGTATTATGGTGATAATAAAAAATGGAGAGTAAAATGCCAGCTTTAATACCAGAAAAAATTTCTCTTATTGATGAAGAAGGTTGTGACAACGGATTTTCCGTGTACAAAAACTGGCGCGCAGGGAAGCAAGATTTCCTCGACACTGATGCATTATTAAATAGACAGGAAGTAGATAAAGTCATATTTATAAGTAATGGTGTAATGTTTCTACGCAGCCTGGCTGCATTGGAATTTTACGACCGCATGTTTGGCCGATATAGGAATGAAACAGAAAACCCTAAACTTATAGTAGAATACTTTTTGAAATTGAATCACACAATAAGCGATGACAAACTAAAGGTAACATATGCACTAATAGGAAATAAGGTGAGCCTTTCTTGCGAGGAGAAAGATATTCTTCGCTGTATTTTAGACAACTTAGAAAAGTTATCTAAAATAACGTTCTTAAGCAAAAAAATTTACATCGATATGATTGATGCTGAGAATGAGAGGATTGAAAAAAGATTTAGAGAACATTGACAAGAATAATATTTTGATAGGTCTGGCTTATTTTTATATCAATGAGTATTGTACCAACTCACTTCCACCAGAGTTCCAAAACAACATATATACAAGACCCATTCCGGTCGGGCCTATTTTGTATTACCCTGAGAAACCTCTTATTTTTTTGGGTGAGCAGGGTTCTGGCGAAATAATAAATCCAATTTCTTGGGAAGATTTTATCTTCGCAATGATTAAAGGAGATACAACATGGATTAAGGAAAACTTATCTACTAATGTAGTTTTAAAGTTCTACAATCTCAAATCTATCATGGACAAAAAGACAGTCTCAACGGTATAATGGATGCATGGTCAGGAAACATATGTGGAAGTATCCATGACTGAAAACAATCTAATCCAGACACGTCAGAGCGAATTTCTGGATATCGTGGCCAATGCGGTGTCTGAGAACGCCTCATCTTTTGAGATGAATATCAATCCTGTTAATGAAACGTCAGAGATTATCTTCTCAGAAAAAGATGGCACGTCATGGTCGGGGATTGCCTCGGCAGAGACAGGACGCCAGCTAATGAGCGCCGGTTTTGCGATGGCATCCCAGGGACCGGCAGTTTATGACCGAAATGTCGAACAACATGCTACGCTGGAAGCCCGCACCTTCGATTTAAAAGGGTTCAAAAGCCTGGATATGTGCTTTTCTCCTCTGGAGAGAGGTGGCCAAAGCGTCAGATGTGTCGTTTTGCATTAGTCTTCTGTTGTCAGACAGGAGATGGCTTAATAGTCACATAAGCATCTCCTGAGAGAACTTTTCAGAGTCAGAAAGCGCCCAGTATATCCGCTTTCTTCTGCTCCAGGCCTGCAATCTTTGCCTCGATGTCGTCGACGGCTTTCATGGCCTCTTTCATTTTTTCGGTGATGATTTTGGCAGAACTGATTTCACCCCGGCTCTCCAAGATATCATCATCAAAATTCATAGAGACCTTACCTTGATTGATAAGTGTCTGTGTGGTTTCGCTGTCCAGCTCTTCGATAAGTTTGCAAGAACCATGAAGTTTGGACATCTCCAGGAAGAACTGGGCATCCGTTATCAGTCGACCACCTATCAAATGCATGGGGATACAGACAAGAAGTTCATCATGGAACTGTTTTAGGACCGAATAAGTGGGATAACTTTCTGGTTGTTCGGAAACATCATAAAGTTTCTTAAAACAGGAAGACCAGAGGATAAGATGGACAGTACCATTTCCCCCATTCCATTGGCCATCTGGAGCATCTACATAAGCACAGAATGCTTCCTGGACAGAAATGTCGATAGGAAGCATTTCCTTGACATCGATGAATTTCTCAGGGTCTGTCTTCAGAGCGTCCATCCATACAGCATAGACCCCTTCTCCAGAAATAACGACCAGTGCCAAACGGTCTGTTTCTGATACGCCGAGAACGCCATGAATGGAATTGCAAAGATGCTTGAAATTATCAGTTCTGTCCAGGTCGTTCATTGGATATCACCTTTATTCATCTATTCGCAAAAGGTGATATCAGAAATATTATTCCGTGTCAATTATCTCCTGAGATTGCATGGGCGTTTTCTATCTGGCTTTTGACACTAATGGCCTCAGTTTTTGAAATGTGTGTTCGACTTAGCTTGTCGTCTGTTTTTTCCTGATAAACACCGCTAGCTACCAAAAAGGGTACTCTATAGACAATGATGTTCCCGAGTGTCTTTTTGGTTTCTGCATCCTGGACTTCTACGACGAAGCGTCGTTTATCCAGAAAATAGTTTACCCACCAGCAAAATCCTTTGTTATCCCAGCAGGGTGTATTGATATATCCGACTGTTTTGAGAGAAACGAATTTGTCTGGGATATCGCTGAAATCTTGGCCCACGATTTTTGTGAAATTGCTATCAAGATAGACACCATTTTTCCCTGACAGGTCATAGACGTGGAAATGTCCGTTTTGGATTGTTGCCCTGGGGAAATATGCTGCGACATGAGAATTTGATGCTTTGCCATTTGCACCTAGGCCTAATACTAATACCGAGAACAAAGCTATTACGGGCACGATGGCCACAATAAAACGCTTATTACCGAAGACGACAACCAAAAGAACGAGCAGGCATGCCAAGGTTGTCAAACACACATATATCCCAAAAAGGATGAATTCAATTTTGACGCCATAATCGCTAGCGTGGGAAGACAAAATAATATCTACAACCCCGAAACACATAAAAAGGGCTATAGATGATATCATCGTTATCCAATATGTATTCTTCATGACATTGAGCATATCTATCCCTTTCCAAAAAGATGCCTCTGACTATAGAAAGGCTGTCTCGGCAAGTCAATTAATAAACACCATCTGGCCTCAATCCTAAGCCCCTGACAAATTATTTGACATATCCCTCGATATCTGACTTCATGAGGTTCTCAGGTCATCTTTATTTTCGGGGGTATCTCATGCAATCTTTACAAGCAGATATATTCCGAAAAACGCAGGGTAAGAATATGGACCACAAGGCGATTATCGAGACATTGACACACAGAACACCATCTGGCTTGTGTGTCGAGGCTCCGTTGACATCATATGCCTATCTCAAGGCCGGGGGTAAAAACCTCGATATGTTCGAGGCCCATACGAAATCAGGGGATATCGTTTTCCTGATTTCAAAAGACCAGGAAAACAGCGGTGTCGCTGAACTTTTTCTTAATAATTATGCTGACCCTCAACATCCTGACCTGGGGTTCTACCCGGAGGTCTATTGTTCTCATGATGTTCGTGATATCTTGAGCACACAGGACCATCTTTCTGATATGGATGTCGTTCTTGATACTGTCGTTGGAAAAGGGGCTGGCGGTTGGTATCGCAATGCGCTGTTGGAAGCTTCTCTGGTCCCGGAAACACAGAAAATACAGATGACAGGGGAATATAATGAGCCCCTGAAGGCAGTCGTCCGGGATTTTCGTTCACTTGTGGTTTCAGGTAAGTTTATTTATCTCGAAGACATGCGGGGTGTGACATGCGATATCTCCGATAATATCGTTGATGCACCCCAGGTATTTTTCAATGATATGAAGGGGGTTCTATCGGATTATGCCCGGAAAAATGGTTTTGAGGGACGTAGCGCAGAAATTGCAGGCGCATGTCTAACGTCTATTATCACTATTTCCAATTCTTCGGTGTCCCCAAAATCCCTCAGTGTTCTTCCCGAAGTCCTAGGCCTTCCTGATGCCAGTACGATTGATTTTGTTGACACCGACAAAATGGCGGACCTGGCAATGGCCTCAGACTTCGCCCGCTCCGCATTTCTGAAGAAAACATTGGGCGACCCTAATGCCATAGACATCGATATGACTGAAGAGACCATTCGGTTCTCCTTCGCCTGTGGTATGAACCTCACTCATGCGACAATGGACGGCCAGATGGCGATAGGTATCCTGTCGATGTCTGATGACAATGAATATATGCGGTCACAGAATGCCAAGATGGTATTGCCTGACCATTCTTCCATATCTGATGGAGTGTGGTGCGGTAAAAAGAGAATGGACATCTTGAGAGCATTCGATGCCCTAACAATAGGTGTTTATCCATTCGAAGACAGAATGGCGAACGCCGTGGTGTCCTCGACGCTGCCGGTCTACACGGCAGACATCATCCAGGCCATGACTTTCATCAAGAATACTGAACTCGTGCAGGACCTTGCGACGGCATATCGAAATCATCTCGTGGACGTTTATGCCAGTGTCCTGGGTATTGACGCGCAGACACAGAAAGACTGCATCAGTCGAACGGTAGAAGCGCTTCAGGAGAAACAGAGAAATCTTTATGCCGCGTCCGATGTCAAGGAAGCAGTCCAACACTCACCGGGGCTATGAGGCGACACACATCAATCCCGTTTGGGTATCCAATATCTTTATACGGAATAGCTTTTCATTTTTAGGTCAAGCATCGGACTTAAATTATTTGACATTTCCCCCAGCTATCTGGCTTATAGGATGTTCAAATCACCTTGATTTTGATGACCACATCTATAGGGGTATCTCATGAAGTCTTTTCTAGCAGCTTTTGGCACGGCCATCCTTTCAACGTCCCTGGCTTGCGCAGCTCCAGCCCCCGCCGGAAAAGAGGATATCGGAATTATCATTGTCATTTCCCCAAAGGATGTCGCCCCGACGGTTTCTGAGATGAAAGCGAAATGGAACAACCCTGGGGCTGACACACTGTATCGCCATGTCTTCTCAATGTCAGGAGATGCCGCGTCCTATACTGAAGCACATGATTTCATGAAATGCATCAACCATGATGTGAAGCTGAATACCCCGACTTCATGTAACAAGCCGCAGGCTTTCGTGGGAAAGGACGCGCCTGATGTTATTGCCGCGAAGATTTTGTCGGACGCGAAAAACCCAATAACAGGTGGTGATAAAATAAGCATTAATGCAGATATCAATCTCCTGTCAGTTCAGGAGTATTCCACCCCGACAAGAAGCAGGATATTCAGTTGCCTGTTATCACCCATATTGGTTTGTCCCAGTTTTTCGCTCCGAAACCCAGTTCTGTTATCCAGGTTCCCTTTGACTTTCAAAACGAATATGATGTCACTTTTGGGACTTCATATCTGTATATCGGCGTCCTGAAAACCAAGGACCTGAAAGCTGTCTCAAACCCGCCGCATGGCTAAGAAAGAATTCCTTTCCCTCGCCGCTCTGGTAGCGCAGTCTTTATGAGACCGCCTACCAGGTCAGACCGACTAAAATGCACATCAGGATGTCGAGAACGTGGACATCCTGATGATTTTTATATTCGGCCTACAAGGAATTCTCACTCAGAAGTTTCCCAGTGGCGCGTTGGACGATTCTCGTCAAGATAGCCTTGATATCCGCGACATCTTCAGCCGTAACGGCATCGCCGATGTTTGTTTTGAGGCGGTTACGCTGGTTCCAGATGAGACTGTCTGCAAAGTTTCTCAAAGTGACATCAAGGGAATTGATGCCGTCCTGAATAGCGAAGTCTTCTTTCGAGACGGCCTCGCTTTCCACAAGCCTGAGCGGCTTATCATCTTTGCGTGGGCTCAGACCAGTCGCGGCATCGAAAGTATGTTGGAACCCCCGGTCGAACACGACAGTGATGTTCTTACTCCCAGCGGACTTAACGACACCCGAGAATAGGCGAGGCGGCATGGCCTGAACCGTCGCGGGAACTTCTGTCAGCACGGACTGCCCCTTTTGCAATCCTGAGAGGAAAGCAGTACGGGCGGCATTGCGGGCAATCATGATTTCTGACATCTCGAATACTCCTGTTCACCCAGAACCTATAGATAAATATCCCGAAGGAGTCAACATGGCGGATAAAATCTTAGGAGTATTTTGGTCACTTCCAGAATGGTGGGAAGGAGTGGATAGACATAAAATAACGGGCGAAATCGTTTGTATCAACGATTTCGCCCGCCAGCAGAGTTTTAGAAATTAAGGAGAGGGCGTATGCTTGTTTTCGACTGACGGGGCAGCGAAGCTGTTCTCGATGGTCGTGGTGATTTCATCCTGCATGGCGCTGACGAAACCACGAATAGTATCCGATGCAGAATTATCGAGAGCAAAAATTTTGGCCCCGGTCATCTGATGTGTGAGGTCATCGCTGAATTCCTTGGAAATTCGCTTGACTTCGCGTTCCTTGAACTCGGCGGCTGAACTTCCAAGGAATTCAGCGATTCCGGATGGTGCGTCGAAACGGTGTACCGGTACCGGTCTCTCGTCAACCCCTTTTACTGAGGAGAGGTCTCCATAGTCAGGCCCTTTTATCGAGACATGTCCCCCGAAAACACCAGAAAGGGTATTCGTGATATCCTGGATTGTATCTTGCGCTGTGCCGATGTTGTTGGAATTTATGTGCAACACCGTAGAAATGTTGCCGTTCTCCTGTCTGATGTCGTAACCGACTTCGTAATTCAGCCTTTCCCCGCTTTCGGCCTGTGGTAGGTCCAAGAGGAAAGAGTCTCCTCTCATGCCGACTGTCGGGATGAAATCTCCATATTCATCGACTGGAGCATTTTCTGTGTCGTCACTTGGAAATAGCTTCTCCAGGACATCACGAACTGTCTCTTTAGAAACGGGATGTGGTGTAACGATTTGTGCTGACATGATACCAAAAAACATAACACTGTCTCCTTAGGTGTACGATATCAATTATCACGTTTTCCTGCAAAGCAAAGAGTTTGAAAATAAAAAACGTGGAAATATCTACACCTGGCGCAATCCGGCGTAAATCTGCCCGGCGTAAAGCGGCAGCAGGAAATTATCGGTGTCCTCTTTATGCTCATTCCGCAAACGTGTCAGAGACATTCTGTCTGCATGGATTTCCTTGCGCATGATTTTTCCAGAGGCCGACGATTTGTGGAAATATGACAGCAGAGCTCGTCGGGCCAGGCCATTCAGTGAGCATCCTGACACTTCAACATATCGACGGATAAGAGAAACGACATCTTCGGGCTTGCACATTATGCGTCGGGACGTTCGACCGTCGATGACAATCTTCATGAAGTCATTGAGCAGAACTTGGCCTTCATCAGTTTTGGCCATAACCGAGCGCATATATGAGAACACATCGAACAGCGCGGTATCAGAGACAACGGTTTCCAGAGCGAGCCGCACATGATGGTCGATACACAACAAGGGACGATGACGGTTCGCTAAAGGATACCCGTAGAATACCGGAACCATTCGGGCAATCAGGATAATCGCTTGTGCATCTTTCATCCCCAATTTAGACATAATATCACCTTTCGATATGACCTACATACGACAAAAGCCTCACGAGTATTATCTCGTGAGGCCCCGATAGTCAACTCTGATGTGAGTTGTTATTCGGCCAGGCCGACAACCTGCATCAGCGGCACATCGACCTGCGAAAGACCAGAACTCAGAGTAAACTTGGTCAGCATGCTGCCCTGTTCGAGAATGAAAAAGTTGCTGCCCGGCACGAGAGTCGTAATCTTGCCATTGGCCGTAGGGTGCCAATCCCCATTGCGGTTGCGCACGGAGACACGCACAGTAGCACCAGGCTTCATGGCTTCGGGAGAGTATGTCATCTTCTTCTCACTTCTTACAAAGCCCACTGCGCCGGGGCATAGAAAGATATAATCATATTAAAAACAGGGTGTCAACTCTTATTGGTCATCCTGATGTAGAACCCTGCATAAAATTTGGGAATGATGCAGGGTCCTACATCAAAACGTTTTTATCGCTGCGGAATTGCTCCACAGAAGGTAGCCAGGGCTTCCTTATCCAGATTGCTACATACAAGAAAAGCATTACGGAGAGTGCGTAATGCTTTTCTTACACGACGCTCCTGGCCCAGAGGTGGGATTACTTCAGGTCACCCCAGAACAGCTTGGCAATCGAAGTGCCCGACGCGGAATAACGCGCACTGCCCCGGTGCAGCCGGAAGCTGCTAACCGTCACGGCACCTTTCTCCTTGTCGACCTCAGTAACTGTAGCCGGGAAGCGAACACGCTTTGTCAAATGACGGCCACGCATATTCGTAATAGGCTGCTTTTGGGTCATTTCGAAATAAACGGTGTCGCCGATTTTCAGTTTATTGATTGAAATGGCCATCTTAGTCTTCCTCGTTTTGTCTCTGAAAAAAACTATTGCATGTTATTTGATGGGTGTCAACATAAGATGCACAAAATTGACATTCCTCCCGAAAAATGTCTAATCACAGACTATCTCTTTTTATGAATGACAAGGGGTCATCATGACTACAGCGCCCGAACTCATGCACAATCTCTTAAGTGTACAACCCCTGAAATGGTATAGCCTCGCAGATATTTCTCGGGCGATGGGGGATTTAAGCGAGAGTTTTAACGCTCCGGTTTCTGAATTATCAATAGGTGGTCTCATATCAGGGTTTGGAATCTTTTTTATTGTCATGTCCGGAATCGGCTCCATTCTCATTATGGCACTTACTGTGTTTCGTCTCATGCCAATCAAACATGCCTGTATTGTTTTTGCTGTGTTTTTAGCTATGACCTTTTTGGGTAGTGAAGCCATTTTACATGTCGATAATGTTTATATTCACAAGGGGAAGCAGATAATTCAGTCAAGTGGCAACAATACATTCAAGATGGACTTGGCATTTTCTTTCCATCCTGTCACGGAAGAAGCCGAAAAATTTGAAGCGCCTGAGGTAAATGACCTCAAAATTATTTCTTACGACGACAATTTCATTTATATGGAACCTGTACTTTCGAAAGGAAAGCATGTCGTCTTTTCCATCGAGAATAAGCGGTTTATCTCGAAGCTGGGATACTCGTATTATTCTATAGAGCCGGTTGTTTCGAAGCCCATAGAAGAACTGAAGCAACGTGAAAAAGGCTTTGAGAACTCTCGCAAAGCAGAGTGAGTTCTCAAAGCCTTGGCTGAAAACAGTAAGGGCCAGGATACTATTCCTGGCCCTCCTTACTACTCCTTGATAGAGCCCCCGAGAACTTCGAGGATAGGGGCGAGAAGGTCATGGAATGTGTCCAGATTTTTCTGGGGGATGGAAATCATGACGGTCTTTTCTTCCCGCTTCTTCAGCCATTCCTGAATAACCTTGCGCAGGTCCAGGGTCTTACGCTGCCCCGCCGGAGCGAGCATTGTCGATTCTTCCACGATTTCCCAATAATCCGGGACAGTGAACATGGCATCGTCGCGCAGTTCATCTGTGAACGGCTCGCCGGGCTTACCACTATAGATATCCACGGATTCGCTTTGACCATCGGGAATGAAGTCGGAACTCGATTCCCAGATGTATCCCTCGGGCCAAGCCGTGGTGTGGAATTCCTTGTAGTCTTTGCCTGAAATGCGCATCTAATGTCCTTCCTTGTCTATGCCCCTACTATATACAATATATTGTCCCTGTCAAATTGTTTGTCGGAATTATCCGAACATGTCGGCCATCAAAGTATAAACCAGGCTAATGACCTGGCATGCCGTTTTCAGGCCGTGTTTGTTTTCCATGGCTATGCGAAATTCGATGATATCCATGGATGTATGGAACGGGAATATTTCATCTGTTTCTGCGTCCGGCGGCATGACAGCGGATATCGCGGCAATCTCTGAGATATCGGCCATACCTGCGATAGCTGACTTATTCATTCCCTTAGATGGAGTCAACATGACGGGGATGGCGTCGGCTCCACAGAAATACAGTGCCGTTGGTTTGCTCCAGATGTGTCTCAGGGCGTCGAGGTTCTGCTGAAGGATAATAGGCATTCTGTCAGCCCCGCCGTTGGCAAGATAGTCGGCGTCCCCATTCATCAGGAAGCGGAATTGAAATTCAGGCGATGACGCAAGAGATTCCGGAACAAGCCAGTGTGGTGGACATTGCTGATATTTATAGAGTTTTCTCGGCTCAAAATTGACGGTCTCTTTCAGAAAAGCTGTCCGCTCATCTTCAGAGATACTGCTCCATGCCTTTTTCAAGACCACGAGAAATAGTTTGGCGTCGCCGGTCCAGGTTTCGGGATTTTCGTGAAATTCCGGACATGGTCCGAGACATTCAAAGACACGATGAAGACAATCAGTGCCCACATTTTTCTCTGTTTCGAGATAGAGTTTCAGGATACGACACCGCTCATTAAATGACATACAGCCACATGAACAATACGTCAGTATTCTGTATATAGAGAGTGTCGCATCCCCGTGATGGTCTCGGACATACTCTTCAAGAATAAGGAGTAGCTGCTGCACATCACCGGCCACGCCGGTACCATCTTTGATTGAGAGGGCGTTGCGATATTCCTGGGCGTTCGCAAAGAAGTTTTCGAATGCGGATTCGATGTTACTCATGGTTCGCTCTTCAGGCTTCCTGAGAAGTGTGATATTCTCTTTCAACTCTTTCAGGATTTGACTGACGATTATGTCATCCGCGACGGGTGGAATAACCTGCTCGACAGCGATATCGGCCTCCACGGCGCAAAACTTGCGCTCACATTTATCCCAGAAAAACCTTTGGATTATGGAAAGAAGCCTGTCCTTCTCGATGGGCTCGTTCTGGCGTGAGATGTATTGAATTTTATCGTCTGTTCCCCAGGCAATGCATTGAGTATCACTGAATTTCAGGCTGATATCCATGATAGGCACAGAGATGTCGTGGAGACGCGGGTACAGAAACACCGGCATCTCTGCTCCGATGTCGTTGAAAAGGCTCATTGCGGCCCGAAGCGTAAGCGGCATCACAACGGCTACACTGGCGTCATGATGATGTGCGATTTCTCGCGCAAGGAACTTGCGATTACGAGCCATGCCGATTTCCCTTTTCAGAAATTATCCTGAGGATAAGTAAAAGGAAATGGTGGTTAAGTCAATGATGGAACGCTCTTGTTCTCCTGTTCGAGTGAGGCCATTAGAGGGGTTACCGTATCGAACATTTCCTGTCTGCTGTCCAGATATCCAGACAGGTTCCAAAGGTCAGCTTCTGCTGTGGCGATATGATGCGATAGCTGCTTATCTTCGTTTTCGTTCGCTAGGACCTGGAGTATCTGTTGATATTTTTCCAGTTCTTCTCGAATGCCGGGGAATATTTTTCCTGTCGCATCGATATTCTTTTTCGAAGCGCCGGTCTCTTCTAGAGATTTCAGCATTCCGGACCCGATGTTGTCGCCGGATATAATGGAGAGCCATATTTTGTATTGCTCTTCATCAGGCAGCGCTCTCATGGAGTATAGATATGGCGTTTCTTCGAACATCCATTTTTCATCGTTGAAAGATGAATTGATTCTAGGATTTTCCATGGGAAATAGAGCGTTCAAAATTTGCATGGAATGTGCGGAATATCGTGATATGTCATCACGGCCCGGCGGATTGTTAGCGAAATAATCGAGAATATCATAGCGTGCTGCCGCCACTAAAGATACTTCGTCACCTTCCAAAACAGGAGGAGAGGACGTTAGGCCCTGGGTCACGAACTGGAGCACTTTATCCAGGTCACGGACAGGAATACCTTCTGGCATAAGGTGGTCGTTGAATTTTCGCATGAAACTAATAGCAGTCCATGTCTCCAAAAAACCCAAAGCCAGGACATCCTCTTTATCGTGTCCCACAAATAGAGCATCTGAAGCGATTTGAATATTATCGTTGTAAAAAACGCGGAGGGCGTCGATATCCTTTTCGAAGCTATATCTTGGCTTATTGAAGACAATTTCGTTTATCGCCATGGACTTATCTATCGAGGGAATACTAGATGTCAAGATTTTCTGTATTTCGGTTGGTTCCTGACTTTTCGCGGAAGGAGTTTCGACGACACTCTCACCGGAGACCGTGGACACTTCGTCTTCTACTATCTCATCCATGGGTGAAAGTTCTTCACGCTCTCCCTCAAGGGTCTCATCCATTATTCCCCGTAGCGCCTGGAAATATGCGTCGTAGTAAATCTGATTCGCCTCATCTTCCATTCCCGAACGAAGAATCTTTGAGCACTCAGACACCATTGTCTCTCTAATGTCATGCCAATACGGAGCAAGAAGGGCGACTTCTTCACTGGTCAGTGTTGTATTATCTGCTTCATTGGCAAACATGAATTCATAGGCTGTGTTTGCCAATATCTCGTCTGCGACTTCGTCAGGACTTGTGCCGTCCCCGAGTTCATCCAAGGCTTCGAGAAGATTTTCTTCGAACAAATCATCGCAAGGATAATGTCCCTGGAACCTGGTCCCGCCCGGAAGAGTTACGATAAACAACGGGCCGGTGCTGGCGTATTCGTTGAAGGCGTTATCTTTGTCTGCTGATGTACACCATTTCGTGTTGCGACCCAGGGCCTTGGCGGCGAAAACACTATACGGGATATCAATCTCAACGCCATTATCCAGGGCCAAATGTCGGCTCTCCAGCTTGGCTTTAGCCATAATGTTTCTTTTGTGCTGGCGCGAAGAGATGCTTTCGCCTTCCAGTCCCTCTTTGTCCAGAAATGGCTTTACGGCAAGCCATAAATCGCCGGGCGTTGAATAGGACATAAGAGACCTGGCCGCACTATCGGGCGTCCCATCGGGGCGGATAAGTTTTTTCTTCAGGCGCTCGAAATCCACAATCGTTTGATTGACCTTCGATTGTGCTCCGGTTTTAATATCCTCCCAGAGGAAGCCTTTCTTTTTCTCCCATGAATTCAGGAGCCATTGTACATAGACTTTTTTCGGTGTTGGGTCAGTCGCTTCGATGGCGTCCCAAATATCTGTGGCTGACGGAGAGTCCACTTCTAGCGTTGTGATGCCGGGCAGCGCTAAAAGCCTGCTGTCCGGCCATAATTCTTGGATTTTTGTAAACGCGTAGTGGCCATGTTACCTCTCCCTATATTTCTATGGAAGGGTAACATGGCCACATGCATCAGAGATTAGGAGGATTATCACGCGGGTGAGATGCGTGATAATCCTCGCGCCCCTTACTCTTCGATGGATGCCGAACTGTTGCGCTCGATGATAGCTGCTTCAATGGCTTCGAGTTGGACAATCTCTTCGATGGTCATGGCCTGATGCATGAGGCTGTCCAGCGCATGAACAACCCGCTGCTGACGGCGGCACCGGTCGACCTCCGACCGATAAGCATCTTCACTCTCGACGATGAAAGGCCGATAGTTGGTCTGCGTTGTATCGAGCCCGGTTTCGAGCGAGAACTGACGACCGATGAGGCTGGCAGGTCCTTCCGTAACGATGGAGTCTATTACACGCTTCGAAACGACAACCGTTAAAAGCTTTCTGCCACGCTTTACAACGACTGAGACAACCTCATCCTCCCGACGAGGAGACATCGAAGGTACGACAACGGAAACCGTATCACCGGTCTTAATGTTGTCGAGGAATTCTTTGCTGGCTCGGTACATGATATTGTCCTTCTCGTTTCGTCGATGAGAGGACAATATCAGAAATATGCGACGTGTCAATAGGGATATAGGGATTTTCTTGACAATCCGGGGTGTCGATGAGTAAGCGATGGCAATACACCCATTGGAGGATGCTATGTCAAAGCTAACAGATTTTGTTGCGGGGTATGAGAAGCAGAAGGATGCTGCGGAGGCTCTGGGTATCAGTCGTCATGCTCTGGCACGGGCGATTGCGACAGAGAACAGCGGTCATTCGCCGAGGGCTGAAATCATGAAGGCCGTTGATAAGCTTTCAGCAAAGAAGAAGCCGGTGTCAAAGCATGATGCCTGGGGCCGTGGTTCGTCGCGGGCGAATGAGACAGAAAAAAGCGGCGACGCTCCGAAGGGCCATCGGCCAAGTGTAAGTCCCCGCCCTCCGGCCCCAAGCGCACTCCCACATTTTTCTGCTGGTGTGCCTGTGCCCAAAATGGTTTCGGTCATTCCAGACCAGACGGACGGAACCGGCGATAATTTCCGTATTGTCGGGGAACGGAGCAAGTTCTTTGCACATCATAGCTATCCGGGCATCTATTTCTATGTTGCGTTCGGACCTGTGGTTTCCCATCGCATAAAATTGGTGCTTCGTGCCAAGATGTTCGACAGCCCCTCAAGTGTCGAAGTCTTGAAGCTTGGGGATGAAGATGCAACTCTCCTTGAGAAGATTAAGGATGACGCATACCTTGAGGGCATTATTCGACAACCACTCAAGGTGAATGGCGAAGTCATCAAGTCCGTCGTCGAAAAGATGAAGACGGATTGGAAACGCGGGAAGACAGAAGGCGACAGTATTGTCGAAGCCATTCTGACATTGGATGACCTACGCGGGGAATTGACGAATGCCCTCTTCCAGCGCCGGGTAAATCATCTCGGTTACGACTGGATGCAGGAACTCATCACCTTCATGCGCCAGCGGGTTGCCTTGCTCCCCGTGCGTTAAAAGGTTGTAGCCGGTGCCGGGAAATAACCTGACACCGGCTACATATCTCAGTACAATTCTTCATCCAGACTCAAGTCGCCGTCATGCTTACAAGCATTGAAGCGAGCGCCCCAACCCGACATCCATTCCGAATGGCTCCGGGACTGTTTATCTTCGTGGTATGGGTTTTCTTCCACAGCGACATTGCCGCTCTTGTGGGCCAGCCATCCATCAAGATAAGCTGTAGAGTGTGTATTCGACATCGTTTTTACTCCGTTTTAACGAAACTCCACAATAAACAAAATTACTTGGGTGTCAACTAACATTTTGACATACCCCGATGCCCACGCTATAGTGGCATATCAGACTTTGGAAAGAGATAACGCTGTGGCATATTGGTCCGGGAAGACTATCAGAGCATCTGACCTGTCGCATAATGGTGTCTTCGTATTCGGAAGTAATCCGGAAGGCAGGCATGGCAAGGGAGCGGCCCTGGCGGCACAGAAATTTGGGGCCGTTTACGGAATAGGCCGTGGCTTGCAAGGGCAGTCATATGCTCTTGTGACGAAGAACCTGGAGCCAGGCTTTGTCGAACCTTCTACAGGCAAAAAATATCTGAGCGCCGGGGAGAAATCTGTATCTCTGGAAGATATCGGGGAGAATGTCCGAGAACTCTACCGCTTTGCTCGTGAGAATACGCATCTCCGTTTCTTTGTCGCCTACCGACGTGACGTTGTCCTATTGAATGGATGGTCCTCGGAAGAAATGTTTCGTACCTTCATGGAAAACGACCCGCCGGAGAATATGGTTTTTCATGAAAGCTATCGGCCATCTCTTTTCTGAAAGCCCGTTATATTTCAAATATCCGTGCTATGCACTTTAGATAGTCTATCAGATTTAGGATGCCAGCGATGAAACGCCTCATGAACCATTATCACGGGTCATATGAAAAACTCCCTGTCGGGACGGTTCTCCGTGGTCGAGGTGAAGAGTATCAGTCTCAATGGTATGATGGATTCTATACTCTTGTGAATTCACTTAAGCCGGAAGGGAAGATTGCTCAGCACGAAGCGGTTTTCATGACGGGCGTAAGTGCCTTGAGGCCGAAATCTGAACAGGACGAAGCCATCCAGGATATAGATAACTGCGGTGGTGCCTGCGATTACGCCTCCCGTGTTCTCCCGCTGGGCAAGGTAGAGGCTCATGACATGACTTGGCTGACACAAGCCCAGGAACTTTTCGATTTTGATTCCGGGATGACGGAGAAGGTAAAAAATCTCATACACCGATACTGGTCGGGAGAAATGTCATCAGACCCTCTTATCGAATATTTGACTACGAGTTCTGAAGTCCTGGAAAGCGATACTTTTGAAAGCCTGGAAGGTGCGGGACGCATAAAGAATAACGACCGGGATGTCTTTCTCGTTTCCCGTTGGCAGTTAGAGAACGATTTTGTGGACACCAGTGTTCAAAAGGCTCTCAAGAACACACCGGCGGAATTTGACCGATTTGTCGTGGAAGCGATAGAAACGATGGGGGAATTGTCGATTTCCGCCGGTTTGCCGCTAGTCCATGAAACTCGCAGCTTCGGCGAGGCGATTGGGCCAGTCTCAGAGGTCAGCGTTTCAGTCGCCAATGCTTATATCAAAGGGCTCACCAAACCAAAAGTCGACAGGCAGGCATCTCCACAACCATGATGCGTTGATGTCACGAGGTAAATGTGTTATGATTACACCGGAATCACAAATGGAGCAGACAATGCCTACTGAAAATCTGAGTAAAATCGCCATCGCTCTCAAAGGGCTGGATGAAACTTTATCGGAGGCATTTCATTCCATTGTCCGAGACCTGACAAACGAGGTCTCCCGCACACACGAATATTCTGACTTTGACCAGAACGCAATTCATCACGGACGATGCGAGTACATCCGGCTGGTCAACCGAGATGCTAGCGTTCCGGCTTTTGAAGTCTCCCTGGAATTCGACTCAGAGGTTTTTCTCATTACCGTGCCTGATACCCTGGTCCGCCTGCATGAGGATATCACACAGGCCCAGAGAAATCTTGTGAACGCACCTTTGGCCGATAAGCCTGAATATCAGAAAGCTCTGAATGATTTGAGCGAACAGTATCACACCGTCATCCAAGCTGAAGCGTCTCGCATTATCTCGGAAGCATAAAGAAAAAGGCCCCGTTTGAGACGGGGCCTTTTTCTTATCACGAAGCAGATGTATCGCGGTCTGGTTCATCTTCGGTCGCCGGGAAGAACTTCTCGGGATATCGAATTCCGACTATTGGGTGTCGTCGATAACCATGCTGGCTATTTTTCACGCTTTATTACATGGGTTGTGGATGACCGAAAAGTTATTGTCTCCGTTATCCAGGGACAACAGAAAGACACGATTGAAATGTCATCCGAGAATTATAAAGATGTCATTGAAACTATGAGGAAGTCGCTTAAAGGTGATGGCAGCCCAGCGTCAGGGAAATCGGATATCGAGTGGGCAAAGTCAAATTTCTGGCAGGATGTCGAACGCGCAAAGAATATTTGACGGGGCGTATTATACAAAGGCATCAAGCGATAATCTTAAGCCTGCGACATCATGGCCATGATGTCGCAGATACTTCTATCAGCCAGGCTTTAGGACTCCAACATAGAGATATGAAGTTCCAAAAGAAAAGTTGTTTATCCCATGAAGTTGCAATGGGAGTTGGGTCACGGAGCCTACGTTAGAAATAAATGATTGAGATATCGAGATATCCAAGATAATTGGCCGTTCAACATTCTGATTTTTTCTTACTTTATTCTCATCGTACAGAAGCCGGATATTCGCAAGAATATCTATCGACTTAGCACCATGAAGATAACCTGTGCCCGCTTTAATATCGGACATCATGATATCAGCCCCCTCGCGTTGAAAGACACGAGGCGCAGTACACGGGATTAAGGCTTGCGTGCTCGTATTCACTTTAAAGCAGTCCAAAAACTGATGAGACACCTTGTGAGATGAAGCAGGCCCGGATTCTGACAGGACCGAGGTAAATAGCGTATCCGGGCCAGGATGCTTCCACTTGGCCGTCATCTCTGCGACGGTTGGCTTTTTGGCGTCTGGAGAAATCACGACGATAACATCGACATCTTTATTGGCTTTCGCTGATGGGGAAGATGCGAAAGCCAGAGGAGAATAAAGCATAATTGCGCTGAGCATAGTCAGGGATAATTTCATGGAGATACATTCCCTCTTATGAATAAATAGTTTGAGCAAATTCAAGCTCTGGCTTGGAATTTACACGACATTTTATATGAACTGCAAATAAAAAAGGCTATCTCTGGAAGAAACTTTTCCTGGTTAGGACACAACATCGATAAATAATCTTCCAGAACCTGACACTGCTTTGGAAACAGTATGTGGTCGCTCAGAAGTCGTCAAACCGACATGTCCACTACCGGCGATATTACTGACCAGAGTGTAAAGCTGCCCGGTAATCGTGATGGACCCAGAACCAGAGATATTCGCGAACATATTGCCCTGGCGGACATCATTCATAGTGATATCGCCAGAACCATTCACGGACGCTGAAATTGTCCCCGAGCCGCCTGAGACTTTGATATCCCCTGAGCCATTTACGACGACCTCGACAGGTGCGCTTCCACTTATCTCCTGGAGAGTGATAGAGCCGGAGCCATTGACGTAGCCACAGAAATTCTTTGCTTTCTGAGCTGATACCCGTGTGCTGCCATTCACGGAAATATGCAGGGAAGAGATGCCGGTATCATCAATGCTGACTGTTTGATAGAGGCCATTAATATTCAGCGTCAGATTGCACGCATCTGGAAGAGAGACGACGACATCCAGAGTGCTGGCCTTAGCGAGTTCTGCCCGCCCTCCGAATAGGATATTGCCGAAGAAATTAATGGTGCCACCAACGGCATCACCATTGTTATTCTCGCCCCCTCTTTTCTGGATGACCGAGTTTTCGGAAACCGTGATAGTTTCCTGTTCCTGGGGTGTCCCTGTCATGGTCACCTCGAACTTATCCCCACGGACGATTTTCAGTAGTCGTCCTGCCGTCATGTCTAGTGTAATGTTGGCCATGGCTGTATCCTCAGGGTTGAAACATATGGTTTAGCATGGTTTTCTCGACATCGCCAATCGACGGGATATCCAAGACATATTCGACATCGAGAATGCTCATACCCCGACATTCCGTCGAAGGTGCTGAAAGGTCTCCGATATCGTCATAATCCGGCGTGCAGTGAAAGAAGGCCATCAGGCTATAGGGATGCGGATACCTGTCATTGGACGTGCCGCCAGAGAAAATACGAGCCACCGCGACCAGGGTAAGGTGTGCATCATCTTTCAACGTGATGCCGGTCTCTTCCCGAAGTTCACGACGGGCACAATGCACACCGCTCTCACCTTTTTCGACACGCCCTCCAGGAATTTGAAGGCCACGAATTGTGTGATTGGTCAATGCAATTTTATCTCGCCGGGTTCCCATTACGGGGAAGACGTGAGCCGAGGTCAGGAGTGTGGTCTCAACGTCAAATTGTCCTCCTTCATCCAGATTAAGGATGAATATATCTACATGACTTCCTTCAGGCAGCCATGTAACACCACGAATGGTTTTGTTGGGAGTAAGGGAGTCGAGGAAATTTTTCGTTACGAGGCGCATGATGCGATGTCCTGGAAATAGATTGCCTTCAGCTTATCAGGAATAGGGTTGGCCAGCAATCTTAATTCCTCAAAAATTCTTGCGTCATCTGCGGGATAGATTGCGTTTTCGTAGCGCCAGTCATGATTATTGCCATTGTCTGTCGGGGCCGTGACGAGGTAGATGTTCCCATTTTTCCTAAACACGACAGCACACAGGTCATGGCAACTTATTAGTCCGGGGAAATAGAGGTGCATCCCTTTCGGCCCCAGGTTCAGGACGAACTTGTCTTCAGCCGGGATGGTATCCAACAGATGATAGTAAAACGCGCAGGCTGCGGCTTTCATTGTTATCGGGTCATCCCGACCAGGCGTGTGGCGCTTCACGATTTTCTCGTATGTCGCATCACGCTTGTCATAATCGAGGACATAATCACTGGCATCATTCCCCTGGGTATAATCAGAAGAATGTGTCAATTTAGGGCCTTCATCGATTATCCGCATCTCTAAATCTCCGGCGAACTCTTTGAGTTTGTCGTCATGTTCGCCATCCAGCACTATGAAGTTGCGGCATCCCTCATTTTTATACGACTGAACGTAGTCTTTGGCGTTCTTGAGCACTCCCATATCGGATACGAACAACTTTTTGAAATCGTGCGCATTGTACAGGATGGCGAATGGAACATTATCCATTGACAGTACAGAGACCTGAATCAGCGTATCCGTGCAGAGGCGTCGTGAGATTTTTTCAGCGCAGACTAAACGACAAGGTAATTTTTGCCCGTATCGGTCTTCATTAATTTTGGAATAGTCGATATCTGCGTCATAGGCCTCGAACAAGTCCAGAAGAACATCACTAGAGAGGTCTTCCCATGGTGCTATATTCAGCGCGGGCATGTTGAAAATTTTAGAAAGCATCAGATTTTCTCTTTCTTTGTGTCCACCTTATATGTTTGGTTTTGTTTGTGCTGTCAATAAATCATTCAATTTGACAACAGCGTTATAAGTGGATATACGCTGGAAAATATTTTTTGGGGGCAATCATGGAAATTGCATTCTTACTTTTTGGTTATTTTGGTTATCTCGCGCTTCAAGGACTTCTCGCAGGGATATGTGCAAGCTTCCCAGAACTATATTGCTCTGTGTCGCTTACAGGTTTCTTTGTCCTGTTCGGTGCGCTTCTGCTGAGAAAAGAGAATAGGACAAAAGGTCTGTTCGCGGGCATGTCTACTTATATCATTATTATGCTGGCACTCCCCATACTGCTTGGGCATCTGTTCTCGGGGCCATCTGACTTGGAACAGGATATTGTTGTTCCATATCAGCAAATTACCATTACTTCCAAGTCACTGGGTGGCATCCATTATTCAATGGAACTGCATTCGCCCGCTTTCGACTCGGATGTGCCTCCGACTTGTGACTATGTCAGTGAGACTATCGCTCCGGACTCTCTGGCAAAAGACGGCGCATCGCAAACTGGAAATGTCGAGCTCAAATTGGTCGCCATCGTCGACAAATATAAGACCTCGAATGCGCTATGGAATAAATTTGCCTCGTGGCTGACTGACAGACGTGAAGTATTTGTTGATGTCATCAAGGGAAACCAGAAAACGACGATTGAAATGAGTGCGTCTGCATACAGCGCCATTGCCGGTCATGTTAAATTCGCGACAGAACATACCACTCGTTTGGCGCAGGAAGATAAAGAAAAAGCGCAATCAGAAAAATCAATTTTCCAGAAGGACCTTGAGAACGCAAAAAAGATTTAACCAACTTGACAAGGGTGTAAAAACATATATGTTGACCCGGTCGTCATAGAAGGATAACCCCGATGCCCAGTCACATTCTCAAGATGCTGCAAAATGACACCCTGCCATTCACGGTCATGGAAAAAATCGTGGAGGACCTCGCTCAAGAAGAGCGTAAATTTCTCAAGGATGGGCGCATCAGCAACGAAGAAGCAGCATTTTTGGATAGCGACATAAAATATTCTGAGGGTAAGCGGACTTGGGGCTCTGTGAAGGGCGCTGTCATCGGCCTTGATTACGGTCATCAGGATGATGGAGCCGCCTTAGTCACTGTAAAAACGGAATGGGATGACTCTTGCCGGGGTTGTCACATCGGGACGTATAGCGAAAGAATTAATATTCCCGACGCTATCGTTCAAGCCTATGAGGCCTATATGCAGGTCACAGTCCCAGATGGGCCAGATTACATCGAGTACCCTCCTGGAATTATCTCGGATAAGTGGAAGGAATACAAACGTCTTCTTCAAAACCATGTCGAGAAGGTAGTCGTCGCATTGAAGCTGAAATTCTTTGAAGCTGATACTGCTAAGCGTGAAGCCCAGAAGGAGCGCGAAAAACGAACGGAAACCCAAGAGCGTGAGCTCCTCGATAATCTTCTGAAGAAATACCCCCCTGAATCCAAGTAAGAAGAGTAAGACCCTCTCTTTTGAGAGGGGTCTTTTAATAAGAGTCTGCCCAGAAGCCTATGGCCATCCAAGTGCCTAGGCTTTTTCCGTATGGGGTCTGACAGGCCTCTTCAGCTTTCTGTAAGGTATATCCCCCGGAGTATGGAGAGCTATTGGTCCCGCCTTCGAAGAGATTAACGCTACCGATGCCAAACTGGTACAGGCCCTTCCACGGCTGCGTCGCTAAAATGACACAGCTCTCATAAGGTACTTTCCAAAGCCACACGATAAAATGCCCCGGCGAGGAATTGTCTATGGTGATAGAGCTCCCGAATGGCGACACAATGGCCCCTTGGTAGACATACTTTTTGGGAAACATACCTGTCTTCGCCAAGTCATTTCCACTCAGGCCGAAATGACCATCTGACTTTAAATCGGCAGTGTCATTTTGATTGAGCTCTTTCTGGATTTCCAGTATCTGCATGACTTCTTGATAAGTTGCCAATGCTTGTTCTTTTTTATGAACAGTGTCAGCGATAGGTAAAATAACTCCCAAGAGTATCGCAAATACTCCCAGAACCATCATTACTTCCAATAAAGAAACACCTCTGCATTTGTGTTTTGTTTTGTCCATTTTCTTCTCCGTGAACCATTGCATTTTGTTTGTGTCTTTGTAACATATTTGCCGTAAAATATTTCTCGAAATCTCCATATCGCTTTTATCGCTTGACAAGCTGATTTTTAATGCTTAAGTCCTAGCAAGAAAATTTCTTTGAAAGATGATGTGATGTTCAATTTCTCTTATGAACTGCGGCTGCTCAAGCGTATCGAGAAAATTCTTGCGCGTGGCGGGTCTCTGCACACCAGTTTGAGCTCATCACCAGTTGACATCATATCCGATGAGGGGCGCGTGGTCTCGTATTGCTGCGATGCCGATAAAATCAAACCGACTATCTGTATCCTGCACAGCTCTCCAGAAGGTGTTACGAGCAAGCTGGAAGTGTCCCCGCACATGGAGGCTTTCCTGCGGAAATTCAACTCAGGATATACGCTCAATCCGAAATCACAGATGGCTTGTGTGGAAACCGCGAAGGAGCGAATTCAGCAATATCGGGAGCAAGTCATCGAAGATGCCCGCCAGCGCCGTCTGGCCGGGCGTTGCGTCCGGTCGTCGCGCCGTCGTATCGCTCAACTGAAACGTGAGGCGAATATTCTGGCGGCTGCTATTTTGGTGGTCGAAGATATTCACACATACCGCAATCAAGAAACAGGGGCGCGTAATAAATGGGACCTGCCTGATTATATCAGAGCGGAAGTTCTCTCGAACCCCGCCTTGGCGGCTGTGACGAATATGATGACACCGATTTGGCGTGGACGTGTCTACGAAAGGATGATGAAGATTCTGACCTCTAAGAACATCGCCGCCAATAAGATGGAAGCGTATCATGCTGCCCTCCTTCTGGTTACAACGATTTCTGAACACTTCGGTAAAAAGGTCGCTATCACCGGCCTGAGGCAGGCGCATGCTATTATGGAAGCCCGGTGCAATCTTTCTCGCGCTGAGAATAACCGAAAGAACCAGAGCTTCCTTCGGTGGTGCCTCTTGGACCGTTCTCTCTTCGCAGATGGAATCCGCCGAAATTCTGTAAACTAAGATAGGCTCTGGAACATGATTACACATCGACTCTTATCGGCGGACACGTCGACTGACCTCTCTGGTCGCTACGTCATTTTCTTGAAAGAGCGAGTGCCCAATTACTTGGGCACCATGATTTCCCGCGTACTTCTCGTACAGAAGATGGTGATGTCACGGAGCGGCAAGGTTGCTTCTTTCGAAGGCTTGGAAGGTTTTCGAGCCCTTGGCATTTGGTTCGAATCCGATAGAAAATTCCATATCTCAGATAGAAAGGTCGACCAACTTCCTGGGCTACCAGTGGATACCGTCGTTCTGTCCGTGCGGGTCGCCGAGCAGAAGGTACTCATTTGTGACACGATTGAAGAAGTCGTAGCCATGCGCAATCGTGAATATAAACGGGATGAAGCGCAGAAGCTGGCCGCTAAAAAGATTGAGCAGGAAATGGGTTTTGCATTTATTCCGCTCGGAAGTGAAATCTCTCTTTCATAACACCCACAATCTGAACGAATATGTCACTTCAACCCCTGGTCTCTCAAGGCCGGGGGTTTTCTTCTATGGAAAAGGAGATATGTGACGTAGTCACGGACTTTTAAGACGGATGCGGGCATATGTTCTATTTCTTCCGGCGTCCGGCGGGATAGCATGGATACTGTCCTCCAACAGACACCGCGATACCAGCCCAAAAATCCGGAGACGAGCGCAACAGCGATAATACCGAACGACATTGGGATGTACATGCGGAATGTGTCGCCGGTCCTGACATACATTATGGTGTGTGTTATGATGACACCAATGGCGAATACCGCTTCCAACGTTGTCCCAATTCTCAGGACATTGCAGAACATAAAGAAGCTGAAGATGATGTAGACCGGCATCATATAAAAGGCATGGGTGAACTCAAACAGCGACATCCCATATGCAGATATGCCAGCCAGAACGAACAGAATGATATCGGTGGGATAAAAACGGAAGCCTGGTTTTTGAAGTGCCATTGTTAAACCCTCTCTATCGCTATACAAAGAGGTTTAGCACATTCCAAAAAGATTTAAGAAAGATGCTTCAGAATGCAGTCCATCTTCGACCGGATATTTTCGCTACCCACAGGATTGGCACTGTGGATGCGATAACTGAACCCGTTAGGGAAAATCAGCTCACGGTCCAGAACTTTTTCTATGATGGCGTTGATGAAAACGATAGCCGTATCGTCGCCGCCCAAATCATGGTCAAACGAAATCAATCCCGGCATACCCCGTCGGGAAACGATATCAATCGCCTCACAGGAAGCCCTGGCTACGACGAAGTCATCGCCAGGCGGGTCGCGCAAATCATCAAGGAAAAGTTTATACATCGGATTAAGGCTCACAAACCCCTTGAACAACAAGCTCACCTGTGTCATTGTCTCTGACAATGAGGTCCTTACAGAGATATTTCTTACCTTCATGAATGAAGAACATTCCCTGGGTTTCATCTTCCTCAACGGAAATCAGCTCGCCGTCTTCGACGCCGGGAAGTCCGTCCGTAATATAATCCCCGACACAGAGGTCGGTTGCCTCGACATATTCTGACATCAAACTTCTCCTAAAAGTGACAGGTGCGTCACACATTCAGGCTATACTGGAAAATAAGGAGAAGTCAAGCCATAAAATGTACAAATCTCTTAAAATGTGTTCCTAAGCACTTTTATTATGTCCTCAATTTCCGTCTTCAGCAAAAGAGCGGCATTGCGAATTTCCAGGCAATCCGAATCTTTGAGCCTTTTAAGATGCTTGAGGTGGTTGGCCTGAATGTACCGGCAGTAATTCAGAACGAATATCGAAAGCTGAGTGCAGGCCGGATATTGAGCGGTGACACTATCAATAAGGTTACTGAGACCATCTGCGGCCTTGACTAAAAGCAGCTCGGGCTTCTCGGCTATCAGTCGAAAATATTGACCGGTCGGAATTCTCTTGCCGTTTTTATCGACTTTGGACAGCAGCCAAGCGCTCTCTGCGATGTCCTTGTAATAGCCGAGATTGCTATCATTCACGTTATCGCCAGACAGAACCCGGACGATTTCATCAATCGAGATATTGTAATCTTCTGGTGTGTCGTGAAGCAACGCAACGAGGATAAGAAATTCCTGAGTGTCCCCTGAGAAGAGAGGCAGAACTGAAATACGGTGAGCGACATCCAGGAGATGATGGAATTCAGGCGTCGCACCGTCACGGCGCATTTTTGCGTGCAGAGAACAGACGTAATTTGTCGCCCGAGTAATCACTGGAGAAAGGATTTTTCTCTTCTTCAGGTCATTCAGAAAATTATTCTTGTCCATTTTACTCGCTCACAATGCTGTGGGTCAAAACACTGGACACAACATCTGGTGTTTGACTTTCGATTTCGTCTGAAGCAGAGCTTGTGCCAACCATTATAGCAAAAGAAATTGCGATAACGCAGAAGATGGAGAGGCCACCAGCCATAATTCCAACTATCGGAGAATGACCACTCTGATGAGAAATCAACCAGCCCAGAATAGCTCCGAACACGATGGTGACAATCATGATGACTACGATGGACATGGGGTTTCTCCTCTCTCGATAAAGAAACCATTGCATGTTTTTGATGTACTGTCAACTTATGATTATAAGACAAGCACGAAAAGGCTACTCTTTGGTGAGAGTAGCCTAAAATTCATGGGAAGGTTTGAAAGGTGGTTCACGGCGTCAGACGAATGGGGCCATTGTGCGGAGTGTAGTAGGCTCCGTTAGCAGAACTCGGGATGCCAGCGGTCTGAGGGTTGTATCCCGGCTGGGACGCCCCGTAAGGGGGTACGAAATTCTGACCTCGGGTCGCCTGCATGCACTGGACGTATCCGATATTGAAGGTCTGCTGAAGACTGCTGTTCCCACTGGCCGAATACATGCCGCCGCCAGCCGCTCCGGCGAATGCGCCGCTTCCTGCGCCAATAGCAGCTCCCATGCCACCGCCAGCCGCTGCACCGATGCCCGCGCCAATGACGGTCGTGGCGATGCCGCCGAGGATACCGGTCGTGTTGTTGCGATGTGCATCAGCGGACACGCGCTTCTTGGCCTCGCTGATGCAATAGTCGCGATTGGCCGAGAAGGAAGTCCACGACTGGCCAGGCATCGGCACAACGTCAATCGTCGGGTTGTTCGGAACCTGTGCGCAAGCGGCCAGAAGTGCGGGGATGGCTGCGATGGCAAGAAGAGTTTTCTTCATTTCTAATTCCTCAAAGAGACTGTCTGAACTCTTTAAAGCATATCAAAGAGCGGCTGTCAACAATGGATATGCGGTGATTATCTAAGATTTTCTCCGCATATCCTAAGGGGATTACTTTTTCCGGTTGCGCTTCCGGGCAATTTTTGCGTCGGCCCGGCGTTTTTTCCGCCTGATATCCGCCGGATTCTCTTTCTTGGCACTTGCGACGGGGCGACTTCGGTTGCGCAGGAATAGCTCGGCTTCTCGGCCTCTTAGGAATTTGTCAAAGACATCATTATCTATCCCAGGGAAGCCGAATAGAGACATGACTTATGCCCCCGCCATAGCATAGAGTTCCTCGAACGTGGGAGGCTTATCGCACAGAGCGCGTTCCACGTCGTTCATATACGAGTATTCTTCCTGGGTAAACAGGTCCCGTTGCAGCAACTCAGCCAGAAGAGGAAGGTAGCCGACATTACCTGTCAGAGCGCGACGCATGACATCCAGATTGGTGTAGGGATGATATGACAGGGCGTCGTCTTTGTACTTCCAGGCGATTGCAACTGCATATGTCGCCACAAGAAGCGGGCTTTCCATGTGGTCCAGACAGGATTTCCACTCACACGAATAGGTCGTATTGGCCTTAATCCATGCCCGGAACTCGCCGGGGTTGTCCAGTGCCCGGTCCATAAGACTTGGGAAGCCAGAACCGATACTGGGCAACATACTCAGACAGGACAGAACCTGTTCGTATGGGGCCTCGTTCATCCATTTCATCACGGTGGCGTTTTTGGCACGGATGGCACGGCGGATGGTCACGCCGATAGCATACCGGCACGGCAAAGAAAGTGTGGTTTTCTGCCTGAGCACATTAAGCATATGCGACAGAAGCTCAGGCGACATATCCTGGACGCCGACGCTTGTGATGCAGTTCTCATTCAGCTCAGAATCATCAAGACGTTCGGCATGCTCGATAATCATATCGAACGTCTTGATGTCGAGTCCCTCGATTGGAATCAATAGAAGGACGGGGGAGTAATTCTCCAGAATATCCTTCGGCTGCCATTCCAGAAGGTTCGTTTCCTCCAGCGACTTTTCGACGGCGCGAGCAATAGCGGCCTCAGACAAGTCATCCGTGATGTCCATATCCAGAGCCTTCAGCGCCATATCATACGCCAGCTCATATTGGGCTCGAATAGCCTTGATGTCTGCATCCTTCAGGACAGGCAGATAAGAAGGCAGCTTGCTGAAATAATGAGCCTTTCTATTGCGGAGGCGATTTCGGTCGAGTTCTCGCAAAGTTTCGGCACACAGCGCATCAGACATCGTCTTCACATAGTCAGGATTTTTTCCTGCGGGATAAAACTCCGACAGAGCCATTTCCTGGATGTCCACCCACTCCAGTGGGCCGAAACTTTGCGGCGAGGTCGGAAGCCAATCCTTTTCACCATCGAAAAGTTCGAGAAGGTGCCATTCAACGATGGCAGGAACGTGTGGCCGGTGCGCATAGAAGACAAAAAGGACGACTCGGTTCTGGGATGCCGCGCCCGTACAGCGTACCAGCATAACCTGCGTACCCTCACAGAGATATTGACGGGGAAGGGCCTTCATCCGCAACAGGGCATGCATAGCGGCGGGAGTCTCCGGCACGAGGCCCGAAATCCCGGAGCTGGCGCTGGTCAGTGTCTTGACGCCGTGAATCTTCGCGAAATCTTCGAACGTGTAGGTCATTTCGAATTCCTATTCTCATCGGAAAAAGGGAGAATGATAGATGACGGGGAGAAGATAGACATCGCCGTGTCAGAACAACCCTGCGGGGTCTTACCTTCAAGCATGGCTTCGTAAAATTTGTTACGAGCCACATCGACAAAATGTGCGACTTCATAATCGGGGCGGATGCCTTTTTTCGCCTTCATTTCCTGGTTGCGCTTGCTGTCTCTCAGATTCGCAGCAGGATGACTATAGACGGCGATATCCGTGACACGCGTAGAACAAGCATTCCACGATGCCTGGAACTCAAGCTGCTGCTCAAGCGTCAGTTCATCGAAAAAGGACTTGGCTTTATTCTGCGGCGTATTCATGATTAAACCCGGTTAAATTGGAAACACCCCATCCTATAAATAACCGAAGGTAAGTTGTCAAGTTTATTATCCTTCGGGCATGAAAAAACCGCCTCGAAGGGCGGTTTGGAAAGTCTTGTCTTCAGACGTTATTTCCGGGAGAGAATGGGGGCCAGAAGAGCAAAAACAGGAGCCAGGAAAAATGTCAAGAGCCACTGAGATAGTGGGACTTCGTCGGTATCAGAATACCAGAGATATGTGAAGAGGACATCTGCCACAATGTAGAAGCCGCCAACGAATGTAAAGGCCTTTCCATCAGCGTGGTGAAGCGCCAAAATAACGAACTCGATAACGCACATAAGGATTGCCACCGAGGCAAAAAGACGAGCCTTCGGACGGGCGCATAGCAAAGACAGAAACAGTAGAATGGCTGCGATATAAATCGGAATACTGTTCGCTGTGAAGCTTAGCCCCAGGATGGTTACCCAGAGGAATGCAAAAAGTTTAATGAAGAAGGACGCCAACCATTCAAAAGGTATCGAGAGAAAAGAAAACACTTCACTGACTGCTGATTGCATCGGACTATTCCTTCCTAATGTTGATGCCACGGTATCTGAATTTTGAACGGGGCGCAATAGATTTTATTCACCCCATGTAAAATATAGGCTTATTTTAGCTTATCCGAATTTTCGAATTGCATTTTGATGTTAGAGGCTTGTTCACTGATTGAATCTTGATTCGATTGGACAAGAAAATTAGCGAAATCGAGAAAGACCGGACCTGCATCAGCACGAAAGATGACATTCTTACATTCGCCGTCAGGCTTGCCGGGATGTACGAATACATGCATTGTTTCATCACCTTTGGGACGAGAAAAAGACAGGACGGTGATGCCAGGGCATTTTTTCTCCAACTCAGTCCACCGCTTGTTTCCCGAAACGGAATCGTCAGGAGACGTAGAGGCTAATTTCATCTCATGAGTATATCCATTATCCTTCAGAGGGTTCATGGGGACATAATTGTTATTCGATTCCAGATAGTATGTGATTGCATCGAGTTGAGATTTATTCGTACCGGTGGCGGATATTCCCGCGATGAGAACAACCACAAATCCCGGTGCTGAAATGCCCAAACAAAGGGCTCTGTAGTCTTCACAAAGGAACCCAAAGAGGATACCCGCCAAAAAGAAGAGACACCCTATAAACGTCATCGCAAAGAAAGGGGCATTCATCGCGCAAAGGAAGAGGCTATGGATGCTCTGAAGATGTTCCATATCAAGGTGTCCTACAAATCAAACAGGAAATTTATAAGACACCTAAACATAAAATATTTTGTGTGTCAAGTTATTCATACATCCCTATGGAAAGGATTTTAGCGAGCAACGTTTTTTTGCTCGTCTCATTGCTTATGCAGACATCAAAAGTCATATTTGACGTATAAAAATATGCCATCTCCAGAAGGACATCGATATCTTCCCGGCCTAGCAACTCAAGCTTATTATCCCCAAGAACCCTATAACCCTTTAAGGTCTCCAGGCGCGGAATATGTGGCTCATGTCCCTTAGGCGGTTGTGAGCGTGTTTTCATAAACTTAAGTTGAACGCCATTCTTGATATCTTCAATCCCCAAAATGCCGCCATATGTTTGGCTATGAGAGTAATCAGCTTTCTGAGACTGCTTGTCCGGGCTTAGAATTTGGACAAACGATTTTAAAATAGTCTCTTTCTTTGTTGACCTGTTTAAGACGGATTGGAGTTTTTTATCGTCATCTAGCATGTGACGATACCCATGTGGGAATAAGTCGTCTGTGACTATCATGGTGGGCTGAAATTCGTTGTTGTCGATAGCCAGGATGAACTGATTGCCGAAAGAGAGAGTATATTCAACACGGGTTCTAGATTTTTTGGCGTCCCCATCTCCTGCCCAAAAGATGTCATACCCCAAGAATGGTTTTTCAGAGGGACTACCTATAGTAATGGGCATGTCAAAATGCTTCTGGCCAGACCTCAGAATGATAGAACCAGACACCTTCTTTTTCTGTTTGTTCTTGCGACGATAGAATTCCCGGTGGAGAACGATTTCACCGTACTTGTCGATTAGGTCGGTTTCAAAAAACTCTGCCATTCCCAAGGGGATATTGTCCTTTTCGAAGCCCACTCTTTTGATATCAAGCTCGCGGATACATTTGCGGATGGTGCTCTCGATGGATTTGCTCGCAGATGTAATTTTGCGCTTCTTCGGCTTCTGTTCCTGACTTAATCCAACTTCAGGTCCTGTCTCGGCAGCTTCCTGTTCATTTTTCGGAGGCGTGAAGAAACCAGAGAATGCATCTGGACATACCCCCTGCGTCGTTAGAAACTTTTGTGCTGCAATATGCTCTCTCTTGTATCTTGTATAAAAATCAAAGAGCACAGGGGTGCCGTCGTCGAAAAGAACACTATTGAGCGCATTTTGTGTTTTCGCCTCCGAATATGTTCCATCCGGATTAATAATGGAGACATTTCCATCGGAGCGGGAAAGCATCCTAGAATAATCTATAAAGATTATATTCTCTCTTTCAGAGAAGTCGGCCATCTCCCGAGTGTTGTTGAAAAGTCTGAAATCTGGGACTTCGAGATTATTCTTTTCGCAATAGCGCAAAAATATTTCAACGATATCCTCCGGCATTAGCCTTTTGTCTTCGAATTCTTTGCCTAGAAGAGTTGTTTGTTCTCTTGCGAACCCTAAAGTGATTTTTCGCGTCAGATACGGAAGTTCAAGAAACCGCCGGGTGTACAGGTCGCCCTGGAAGTAACCGACATCGCCCACCTTCAGCTTTAAGATTTCGAGAGCCGCGTCACAGAGTATGGCGGTGTCCCACATCGAAGCGAGGCGTGTCGATGCAAAATGTGACGCTCTGTAATCATAGGCCCGGCGGCGTCTACTCACGGGCAGAGGAGTTTGGATGTAAGGCAGGATATCTGCGTACTCCGAATATCTTTCATCATCATCGAATGAAATGAAGTTTCTTTGTGGACACTCAGCTAATATCGTCTGAGCCAGACTATCACCTACCCTTGTAAATTCGTCGGTAATCCTGGGCCGAAGGACGAAGCCATTAACGTAATTCGTTATCCTGTTATTCTTTTCATTTTTATGGGTATATGTTTCCGTAGAAAGCAGAACATCGGACAGAAGTGCTCTCGCTGGTGTTCTCGACGATTCATAGACCAGCGCGGTCATTGTTAATTGGATGATGTATTCCAGAAACAACCTTTTTACACTTTCGGAAAAGCCATCCCATTTATCGACAAAGCTCACTTCACTATCATGCCTACGTGTGTCCAGGAAAAGACAGAAACCTTTTGTCCAGGCTGGATTTTCTCCCGTCTGCCCAGTTCTCATTTCTGTACACAAGGCTCGGCAAATTGGCTTGTTTGCGGTCTCGTCTAACTTGCCTTCGATAAGCCCGGCTACATACTCCCGAGCGAAAATGGTAGGGAACTCCCAAGTGTTTTCTAAAACCTTATCTAGCCTTTTGTCGCTGGCAGTACGCTTCTTTTTGATATTCCCGATAATCTCCTGATTTTTTGGCGCATCCAAATCAAAGTACAACGCCGAGATGTAGAATTTCCTTCCTCGGCGCTGGGCCATGGGCGTCGAAAGGATACGACGAATGTGTTCTGCCTTAATGTCGCATACGCGCATTATGCCGAACTTGTTCATCTTAAAGCAAACGGGAGTAGAGGTGAGGGGAAGAATTTTATGCATGGCCGTAGTCTCAATGTGTGGAGTGTTCAGTTTCAAGGGAATAAAAATCGTCAATTTCAATTATAGGAGGAACGCCCATGAATTCGACAATCTTATTATGCAAGGAGGAAGATATGCCATTACATCGTCGCTTATCTTTTTCCTCGATTATACTGAATAGCGAGTACCGATATATTCCGGTGTCGCGGGATTGCCCTGAAAAAACATGATTGAGGTCATTGATTTCGATAGAAGACATCGCCGCATTGATAACGACGTAATCCACATGACACTCGCCGAAACATTCGGTGAATGCCGCTTGGAATTTTTGCTTTTTATCGAACACACGGTCTTCGCTCAGACTGCGGAGCGTCTCATCATTAAGCCTCATGATATTTTTGGCGTCTATGGCCAGGATATTGTAATTTTCCGTATCAATAAGCGCGAGGTCCGCATATTCGAACGATATGTTCCTGAATTTCAGGACGGCTGCTTCGTGTCCGGCTGCCTGCTGCTGCCTCAGGAAGGTATGGAGCTGCACATAGCGATTTCTTGGCACATCATCGTAGGTCGGAACGTAATCGATGTAAGATTTTAAAACAGACGCAGTAATTGCCTCGCCGATATTGCCCCTGATGTTTTTCTTCATGTCAACTGTCGGGACCAGATACGGGTTAGGGTTCTGAATGCGGTTCCTTTCGATGAAGTCTTTTAAGTTTTGGTTGACGTTCTGCCGGAAAAGGAAGTCGTTGACCACGCTCCTTGTCCCAAAATTATCCCTTTTCTCAGGGCCACTCGGGAGATAGATTGGTATTGCATCAGCCATACTGTAAACGGCATCCGGGTCAAAGATGTCAGCCTTCTCATCTCTTAGGTCAGAGAGCCTTCCAGTCTCATAATTGATGAATATCGTCTTCCCTTTGAACTTCGGCGGGCCGAAAAACTCGCCTTCATCAGTTTCCGCGAATTCGAGGTCATAGAACATATAAGAGAGCGCGGTGTCTGTAGCCTCTCCATATCCCATCGCAACGGCTTGAGCATATCCAGGGGTCCTGTGCCAGTCCTCTTGGAGACGCTGGAGTTTGTCCGGCGTTGTACATCTTCTGAGGGTGTCATTAAAATCTGGAACCCATGAAAAACATGGGTCGTTGGCCCTGGCCCGGATTTGCCAATATCGAAAGCTATTTCCGTTACTATTGTCGTTTCCGAAAAACTCATTGGAGCCTTTTCTCACTCTTTCGCAATATGCCCCTTCATCTCTCAGATATCCCAATGTTTCGTCATCAAATGTCCTGGTCTTTGCGAACACCAAAGCCATAGCGAACAAGCCCCGCGTGCAGACAGAGGACATTGAGATATACTGGTCTGCCTCATCAGGAGAGCTGGCATGGAACCTGGCCAGATTTCTCATATCCTGCTCGAACGCAGAATCCTTCATGCTCATGCTGTCTTCGTCGTCGAGATAAAAAATCGCCTTTGTTTGAGTATGATTTCTTCTTTCAAACCGGCCTATGGTTTGGATGATGGTGCTCACAAGAGATGTCGTATTCTCTTTCCTGAGTTCCTCTATAATGATTTTACTCTCCAGGCCATTTGATATGTCCCCCATGGTCGGGATGGAGATAGTATCCGTGAGTTTTTTGAAGGCTATGTTGAAATTCTCACGGTTATTGTACCCACGACCAGGCGTGCGGACAGCCGAATAATAGTTCGAGGACGCTATGGCCAGTATCTGGAAATCCCTGGTAATCCCAAAGAGAACCTCTTCGTCCTCAGGCATCAGATAATCTTCCGTGTAATCGCCTCCAAATTCCCAGACAACGTTGTTCAAACCGACACCACCACTGACATGAGATGTGAAAATAACAACGGTTTGCCTTTCATGGTGTTTGCAAACGAGATTGGCAAATTCGATATCTTCCCCCAACTTCGCGTCAAAACAAATCAGAAGAGTCGACTTTCCATTTTCTCCGGGGATAAACGCTACCTTCTGCTTGTTGACATCCTGCAACTTGTCGATGACACACTGAAAATGTTTCAGGTCGTCAGCATGCTCACCCTCAAGAAATTCATTGAAGTCCGCTGGGCTTGCAATCTCATAACCCCTAGACTTGACCCAGCGATACATAAAGGCCCCAGAACGACCAAATGATTGCTTCATACTAGCGATGGCTTTTAGCGCCCGTAATGGTGCGTTAGAATTTGAAAAGACCAATGCATCTTGCTGCCTTGTCTCCGCTATCTCAAGGAAATCAAAGCACCTCATAGTTTCCCGGTATTGTCGATTGGAACGAAAGATAAATCCATTCGTTTCATTGTCTGTCGTTTTCTTGTGGGGAAGGAGACTACGGAACTTTCGTAGGTTCTCAGAGGGCTGCAATAGCGTGACACTTTCATGAGGTGTCGCATCTATCTCCCCCAGTCGATTCATACGATATGTCGTCATGTCCGCCCGATGGTCAGAGACCTTCACTCTGGACAGTTCCAGGCCACCGATTATTCGATTGAAACGCGCCTGGGCCAGGCTTTGCAATTCCTCTCTGTTATACCTCGACACATCCAATATCGTGCCCAAAGATATTTCCATTGTCCTGTTAATGAACTCGAAAAAATTCTGAAGGTTGAATTTCGTCGCATATGCGCCATGCAGCCCTCTGGTAGCAGATGCCACAGAGACAACGTTCTTGCTCTCTCCCTGCTTGCTGTAGATGGCTCTAAAGATGTCCAATTCTGCCGGGCAGCCAATGATACTTAAGCCCAAGCCAATATGGACAATATCTGGGATGGCGTTGCCAGATTCTATTGCAGAGGATTGCTGGCTGAATGGCGTGACGACAGATAAGGTCGGGATAACCTTATAAGTGAAGTATGTGAAAAACTCGTTAATCTCAATCCTGGCCTTCTGGACCTCATTGAAGACATTCCTCAGGAGCTTTCTTTTGGTGTGAACATTTTTTAAGAACGACACCAGAACGTCATCTTGGTTTTCATACCGATTTTGAATTTTCTTCGTGTTATATCCTATGCTGGCAGCCGCCTTGTAATACAGCATGATTATCATGATGAAATTATGCAGTGACAGAGATTCAGACCCTCTCACATTTTTTGTAATTCGATATGTCCGAACGCCTGGGCCGTCTGCCTCAAAATCGATAAACAAAGACTTCAGGTTATTGCTGCCGACAATCGTGGTTAGTCCCAGGTTGAGAGAATTGCCTACGATGGCTTTGAAGGTGTCGATGTCACTGGAAACGGCGGTAAAGCCACGATGGTCAGCTCCAGAAAACCAACGTGTCATCGTGTCAATGCAGCCCCGCTGATTGTCAAAGAGTTCAGGCAGGTGAAGTCTCGCCATCGACCGGAATTTCTGTGATATCCGAAACAACGCGGCGTCCATCTCATCAAAGCCATCGCCCTGTAGCGCCTTCTTTCGTTTCACAGCGTCAAAATACTGCTTGATGCGTCCTGAGCTGGCTTTCTCATCCTCTATCTTTTGCATAACCCGGAAAGCGTTAGCGACCAAAGAAAGAAGCCCCTCGACCTTGTCCGGACTCCCATCTTGATGCTCATGCTCATCAGTATGGCCGACCAGGGTTGTAATGCTCTTGTTGGAAAGCCTGGAGCAAACATCATGTTCTTCATCAATAAATATCGTGAACGGTATTTCTTCGGTTTCAAAAAAATGCCTGTACCGCGATTTCTGGGCAGATTTACAGATGACCTCCTGGGCCAATGCCATTAAATCACTATCACCTTCGATAAGCTTGTCATGAACCCCTTCAGTCAATAGGTCATCCGTTACCTCCGGTGAATAATCTTTGAGGTTGTTTACGAAAGAGAACACATTACCGAAACACAAGGAAGTCATATGACTACAGACTTCTTTAGATGCAGACTTTATAGTCTCAACTTTAGATGCAGGCTTTATAGTCTCAACAGAGATAGATAACCTGGCCTTGTCCAATGTCATGAAAATAATGGATGTCTGAAATTTAGCCATTTCGATGGGAGCAGCAAACCTTAAGAAGTTCATGGCGTCCGAATACATAGGGTGCCGCATGATGTCCAAAATTTCATTTAACGGCTTAAGCGTTATTTCTGCGCCTGCTTTATCACACTCATAAAAGAACCCCCAGAGCAGGAAATTGGAGAATTTGCGGATGTCTGACCGTAGAATGTCAGCGGCTGATTGTCTAACTTTAGCATCCTCTGAATTGATGCCAGCGATGTATTTGTCGCGGATATTTTTCCCGTGTTCGTAGCAGGTATTGATGTATTCTGTAATTTCATTCTCGTCTTCGGGCGCATCGGATAATATCGCTTTGTGTGTCGCGATGTCGTTGCTCTTTTTGATATTCCTTGCGACGCCGGGATTGAAAAATGTCCCGGTATAATGAAGGTCGCTATAGAACTTATCCGAGCTAATAATATCGTAGCACTCTTCGTTCGACATCATGCGCACTGTAGGGTAATCGCTGTCGACACTGAAAGTGTAGGCACAGATTTTACCGAGAGCGTCCGGCCTTATATCATCTCGACTTCTGAAATTAAGAACCTGGACATGAAGCTTTGCCGCCTCATTCGCATATGTCGTCGAATATCCAAGTTGGTTTTTCATAGGGGCTATGAAAAACATGACTTCGCGAGAATGTCGGTGCAAAGGCAGATTTTCATTGGCGTTTTTATGTCTTATCAGAAGACCATTCATCGCAGAGTACGATTTGCCAATTCCGACGCTTGATGTATCAATCAGAATATTCGGAGTTCCATCTCCGACTTCTATGTTGCCGCTCAAAGTCCTTGGGAAGGCATAGGCTTCTGTGTTTGAAATTCTGATAGGTGTTGTCTCACCTAGTTCTTTAGTTAATTGACCATTATACAACATAAGCTGCCCACCCATAACAAACTTTTATAGAGTGTAGGCAACTCACGTCATATTTTTCAAGCGCAATCAATAATTATTTATTACCGACCGGCGATTATTTGTAAGTGGTAGTGACTATAACTTACTTAAAAATATTTGTCCCCAATCCAGCTATGCGACGAATATAATCAAATCCATGCTCGACCTTTATCCTGCGGAGCATCTCTCCGTTCTCTGCCGCCTTCTCATGAAGGAGCTTCACAAGGGTGTCGTCGCTTATTTCGGCCATGCGCCGGGCAATGTCATCGCAGACTTCGGCATGTGCCGAGATAACAGCTTCTTTCAGGGAAGACATATTAATGCCGGATAGAGAGACTGCGGCGTCTGTTACCTGCATGTCCTTAAACCCGGCGTAAATCGTAACAAGATTTCGGACGCCAAGTGGATTTGCAGAGAAGTCCTGGTCGACCGCGCTCTCCATTCCAGTGACCGCTGACTTGTATTTCTTGGTGTACGTCTGCCGGTCGTCGTCCAGAAAAACTGCATCTGCCGGAGAGGATTTCGACATCTTGCGATGCGTATCTTTCAGGGCCGCAATTTTGGGGCCGCTCGCCGCTTTGCAAATTTCCCCGATAAAGGGCTTATCACCAATCGCCACGGCCATTTTATTCAGCATCTCTGCGACTTCAGACGCGAAAACGAGATGCTGAAACTGGTCCGGCCCACTTGGCACGAACGTTTTCCCCGTGAGCGAAGCATGCAGGATGATATCTGCCGCCATCAGACACGGGTACGTCAGCAAGCCCAGCGGAATAGACTTGTTGTTGCTATTGCTATTGCCTCGCTCATCGGACTTGGTCCGGAATTGAGACATCCGCTCCAGCCGCCCCAGCTTGCTGAGGTGCTGAATGATAAGGCCCGTCGAGAAATGTTCAAGATAGTCCGATTGCACAAAAAGATTTTTCGCAGGAATGCCACAGGCCAAGAGGCTTTTGAGTGCCGCTAGGTTTTTGTCTCGATGATGCACCGGATTGTAATTCTGCGCCGTCGTCGCATGGATATCGGCCACGAAAACTGCTGAATAACCGACTTCTGAGCAACGCTGACCCAAGCCACGCAGCATGCCGAGATAATTGCCGATATGCGGAATGCCAGTCGGCTGAATGCCAGCAACCAGTGTGTCATTTCTATGATGCATCAGTTCGGTCTTTCTCTCTGTACACCCCTTCTTGTACCGACCCTATAAGGCACAAGAAGGGGGTGTCAAGTCACGCAGCCGTAATTGGTTCATTAATGATGGCGTTCACGGTGAGAATGGTATCTTCTGAGTCCGCGAGCTGTGCCTGCAACGCTTTGATTTTCTCGCGCAGTTTCTGTTTGTCAAGACGGTTCTTCTGAAGCTCGACGCTGACCAGGTCCAGTCGGTGAGCGGTCGTGAGAACCATGTCCGGGACATTCAGTGCCGACCGCTCAGAAGACATCTGGGCAATCTGCGAAGGATGGACAACATGATAGTAGTGGTGAACATTTTTCTGGCGCTCTTCATAGGTGAACAGCGTGTTCTTTTCCAGAGTGATACCATCAGTCATCATCTGACGACCGCTATCATCGACACATTCCAAGAAAACGATTTGTCCCTGTACTGAGCGGGCACGATAAATGATATCGCTATAGCCAAAATGGCGGACAACGCGGCTCTGCTCGTTCTTCAGCTCCTTGAAATCAGGCTTCCACTCCTTGTTCTTGGAGTCGATAAAGGCCCGCGTCATAACGAAAATGTCGGGCGGCGTTTCCTGCTCAGCAAACTGCTGTGATTTTTCCGTCGCCTCCAGCTCAAAGTGGACCGGACTGAAGTGGTCAGCATCACGCTTCGGAATAGCAACAGCCTTCAAATATCCTGAGCAAATAAGCGATGAAACAACAAGCCAGAAACCAGCAACGTTCAAGCCGCCGGGCAGAAATGACAGGGTCTTATTCTTAGAGAAAACGATGTCTCGATTGTTCACGGACTTCTTGATTTCGCAATACGCCATATTCTCGGAGAACACCTGGCGCTTAAAGTCAAAGTTAGAGGCCGTCGACCGAAAGCGAGCGCCAGCAATAACTTCCCGGACAATGTCAATCGCAGCGTCATGGTTCCGCTCAAGAATATTCCGATGATAGGAGGAAATGTTCTCAGCCTGGAGCAGAATTGAAAAAAGTTCGTTCATAACACTCTCCGAAGGAAGCAATCTATAAGGACACCATAAGCCGACAAAGCATAGATGTCAATAAACAATATCCGAAAAATCTGACATTCTTCATTGCGTGATAGGGTGCTATTTCAGGTGGATATATGGAGATTTGCGCGATGTCGAGACTCGATGGTATCCGAAAAAAGTACCCTGATGAACGCTTATTGGCGCTCCCCGGCGTTGCTAAAGCTCAAGTCTCTGCGCAGCGTGTTTTCAATGCAGCCATCGCGGCTGACCCGACGCCTCAGAAAAAGATGGTGGGGTGGATATTGGACTCCTGGAGAAAAGGTGGGTTCCAATGGGAGGATATTCGCGCTGGAGAGAATTCAAACATCTATTCGACGTTGCATGACTTCGATAGGTTGAAACGCTTTATCAAAAATCCCGACGGGTCGCCGAATATCCCCGCACGCTCTCTTATGAAATACAAAACCCCTGGAGATTTATGGCGTGTCGTCAAAGACTCCCTGATAAAAGAACAGGAAGAGGGAGAAACTCTTTCCGGGAAAGCCCAAAAAGCCAGGGAGAAGCTAAAGGCCAGGGTTGAGAGCTACCATAAGAAATTTGAGAGTGGCCTGGTCATTGATGTCCCATTCACTGAGTTTTCATCAAAAATCAATGGCAGACAGACCCGCTGGTGTACGTCTGCCGATAATGACAATATGTTCGAAGAATACGCTAAGACCGGGCCGTTGATTATCATCACCCTGCCGACCGGAGAGAAGTATCAGTATCATGTGGATATCATCGAAACCGTAGATTATTCAGAAATCCCTAATGCCATAGAAGATATGGAAGAAGATGATGAAACCCCGGATGCCTTCGCGGTGATGTCGCGGATATTCCAGTATAACTCATTCACATTTATGGACGAAGCAGACAACATTGTTACGAACAAAGACCGCAAGATATTGCAGCCATATATGGAGGACATTCTCCAGTTTACTGCGATGGTTTCTGCCGATATGTTTGGCGATTATATCTTGGGGGATGATTATATCTCGGCAGCCGATTATATCTCTGCGTGCCAGGATTATATGAAAGCCGGATTTTCTCACTTTCTCGACGGCGCGTTTCAAAAACCGCATCAGAAAGAACCCGAGGACGTTATTCCACCCCCGCCCGCAGCCGCAGCCGAAGATGCTACGGATTGGTTTAAAGAACTCCTGGCGGCACCGTTAAATGAGGTCTATGGAATCATCCGCCAGGCCACCGATGAGGGCAAGGTCGAAAGTAGACTTAACGACTTAATGAAATGGACAAATGACAATCGTGAGATGCTCTCGAAGTATGTCGATGATGTCCCATCACAAGACCCGGATGAATTAACGGTCACGGCATATCGTTTTGTATGCTCTCTTACAGAAACGAAAGTCCCGTTCAATGCGGTATTGGCCGGTGTCAGGGTGTTGGAGAAACATCTGGATAATCCGCCAGAAGACAAAAAGATGGCTTTCCGTGCATGCGACATCTTAAACAATCTGCCTCTTATGGATTTACACGAATGTCTCCCATATGTCGCGAGCCGGATTACCAACAAGAAATCCATTGACAAATTTTCTGAACGACAGAAATCGATACTACGCGCATTGAACCTTATGGATACACCTTATGTGAAAACGAAACTGTGTGACGCCGCAGATGTCTTTCCGTTGTCCCAGAAAACAATGGCACGTCTTTCTCATTATGCGGGGCAGGAGCTACCTCTCGATGTGCTGGAAAAAATGGCCGTCCAAAGCATCGACCTGGATACGGTCGAAAAGATTGAAGCAGCCGTGGCTCGCGTCCATAAGGTTATGCTTGAAGACGACGCCATGAGCAAAAGTCTTCTCCCATATATCGGAAATCAACCTCAGCGCATAGAGAATGTCTCTTCCATAATCATGGAACAGAATTCCTATATTGAGGATACAAAAAAGGCCGTCTTATCTCTCGATAGGACGGCCTGCCCTGAAACACTGAACCTTATTTAGTCTGTAATGACTTCTTTCAGCGCGGGGCCACGTCCTCGGAAGAAGCTCACAGGCTTCCCATGCCCCTTGGCCTGGCTGATGGCACACTTAAGCATCAGAATCTTTTCAAGCTGACGCAAGCCCTCCAGAACTACCGCACGTCCCAGACTGGAGTGGTAATTGCTCAGGACAATGTCCATTGCTTGGTCCAGCAGCTCAGGAGTTTTTGGACCCATGCCCTGCGATAGCTGGACAAGAATACTGAGCAGCGTAGACCGCTCAAAGCGTTCGAGCTGTGACGAGAAAAGATGAATATAAGTCTGCATGGCGACATCAGAAATGTCAGCGGGGATGATGCTGAACTTCAGCCGCCCTGTACTGGGGTGAAGACTAATCAGCCCTTCGATATCCAGCATGGTTGCCGCGACGACATTCACGCCGTCTTTCATGCGGGCCAGTTTGAATTCCAGCTCTCGGATAGAACCATGCGGGATGGCCAGTTTTGCGATGGCATTAAATGTCACCTCACCCTGGCGCTCATCCTTCACCCCTTCGATTGCTTTGACAAGAACGTCGTCGGTGCTGTCTCTCACGATGATAACCGGCGAACGCGGGCTAATAGAGACACCAGAAGCATAGGACAGGGCATAGACAGTCGAACGCGAGATTGGTGTCAGGTGCTGCATGCCGGACGGGTCGGTATCCGAGATGTAGTGCAAGCCGTCTTCCGTGTAGATATGGGCGATGTGATGCAGGCCGATATCATCAGAGTATTGCAGGACGATAGAGCGGTTTTCAGGGAAATGCGGCTTGATTGCAATACCCTTCTGAACAATGCTTCGAATTCGGTTCAGAAGATGAATTTCACGCTTGTAGTTGCGGATATTGTGAGACATGGCGTTTTCTCCGAAATGAATAAGATTACCTTATATAAAAAGATAGCTGTGTCAATGATTTATTTTCTCAAAATCGGCCTGTGCATTTCGAAGGCCAGAGGTCAAATCCGGGCTTTTATCACGCTGGATATAGGCAAACAGTGATGCGGGCATGCGCCAGATACCTCCAGCATCATCTTTGAAATAGACACGATAGAGAAAGCGTCCCTTATCCATTCCGATGACTTCCCCGCTTCGCACTGTATACGAATTGTCAATTATGTTGGTATCACCAGAACCTTCAATTACAGCAACCTCGTTAATGGCTTCAAGTCGGGTAGGGAGCAAATAGTGTTTGTCAAATGGCTCATCTAAACGAAAGCTATCGTAATGTCCGCCTTTAAACAAAGTAACGTAATGTGGGGATTGAGGAACAGACATATGTTCGGAATAAATTTTCCACTCCGCAGATGAGAATAATACGAGCATCGAAACAAAAGCAAAAAACGCAATGGATAATGAGGTGTCACAAGATGGCCGTATTAGTCGCGTTAGTGTTTCCATAGCGGATGCCACAAATAACGAGAGCATGAGCGCAAAAAATAATCCTGTTATCAGGAGCAGAATAAATACCAAAGGCTCAGAGTCCCCACATATATCAGGATTTCCTGACAAGACCGCCTGGACCCCTTGAGATGCAGCAAAAAAGTTATCAACGACATTGGAAGCGTTCATGTTTCACTTGTCCTTGTGACATAAGAATTGTCTTCTGTCTTTTTCGATAATCTAAGATATGTCGTCTTGTCAACCATAGTTCCTTGTGCTATTGAAAATCATTAATCAATCAAAGGTGGCTGACATGAAAAATCTTGACGGAAGCATCCTTGATGCCACGCAGAAGGTCGTGAATTATCTTTCGTCCAAAGGTGTAGATACAGTTGTCGTTGGGCAACAGCTATCAATTTTTATGTTCGTCGACGCCTTTATCTCTCAAATTATCTCAATCGTACATGTCTCCAATGATATTGGGTTTCATCATTGGTCAGATGTGGTCGCTAATATTTTCATGACGTTAATTTCCATCGTCGGCCTCTTTTTCACATCCATTTTTTCTTTAATGCTCTATCAATCGTACAACCAGGCATACACCAGTCCCAGGATGCCTTTTCCATCTCAATTCCGTGTGTTCTTTTTAATTCTCACGCCAGTTTTCTTCGTCGTCACTATCCAGCATATCCTTAAGACCCACATTCGCACCGTTGATATTCTCGACATCCTTAGAATTCTGATAGTTCTCCCGACTATCTATGGTGCCTTTTGTTTTCACTTTCCACCTACCCGGCGGAGGAAACAAAAGGCCGAAAATTTTAAGATGGCATAGTGCTGTTTACACACCACAATTTACTTGATATATAGACCTTCTCATAGAGGAGGTCTCAGTGGTTTCTACGCGGCGTTTCCCACCCAGTGTGGTCAATAAAAATGGGAGCTATCCCAAGCTCCTTTGGCATGCCTCCCAACACGAGAGGAAGCCTGGAGAAGTTATTCTCCCGAGGACTGATTTCTGGGAGCGCTGGGGTAAGACAACCCTTCTCAAGACAATCGAACAATATCGCCCAGAGCATTGCCGCAGCATGGCTGACGCAGTGTTCTGCTGTGCAGACCTATCGACATTGTCGCACATCGGTTTCGATTTCAGCCGCTATCTCTATCTCGTCGAGCCATTGGACGAGAATGGAAAAAGCCTGGGAGATAAGATAGATACGCTGCCCCGACATGATATCATGTGGCATGACCCCCTGGCGGGATATGTTCGACGGGACGCAGACTTCTCGGAGATTTCAAAAAACCAAGCTCGGGCTTATTGGGAAGGGAAGCCGTATCCCTCTGAGGATAATTATCCGTTGTGGGAATATCTTCTACCGGCGGTAAAAGTCAAAGGTATTCTTAAAATCGATAAGAAGCGCCTCCGATACAAATGGAAAATCAAGCTGTGAGGGCTGCCGGGTCGACCCGGCAGCCCTCACTTCACCATTGGGAAGCCTCAAAGTTGCTTTTCGCGTCATTGGACGAGTCTATTTCTGGTTTACGGAGAGGGACTATTAAGCCGCCCTGGAGTGCGGTCAGCAAGTTTACTTGAACGATGTATTTACTCTTAGAAGTTACTGTCCCATCTGGCTGAAAATCTTCGAAAGAGAAAAAGCCATAGATGTGGTCATTCTTTTTCTTTATGCTCAATAGGCGCACAGGTTTTCCGCTAAAATAAGCATGTAATGTTTCATCTGGAATCGTTTTATCAACACTCTCCACCTCAAGGTAATTTATTATTTCTTGAGCACTTTTGGATGTAAGGCGGCTCACAAAAGCGCATCCCGATGAATGGCACAGCTCTGCCATTTTATAAGTATCGGAATTCGTCACTGTTCTTTCTGCTATGCTTCGAACTTTATCAGGCTGTGAGGATAACGTCGCATGTGTTGTCAAATTGACTAACAGTAAGCCCAAAGCTATCGCGCCTATATATCCGGCGCATATTTTTAAATTATCATCGTATATCTTATAAGCGACAAGAAGCAGGATGGCCGCGACGAGCACTATAAGGTAGACGATTAACATTTCCGTTTTATGTTGGGCCAGATTTGCGTTATTCTCGTCAATGAGATTTTGTACCAGAAATGTTTTTAGTGAGTCGGAAAAAGCGTTTTGAGTAGGCATAAGGGACTCCTGTTAATGTATCCTGCTATGTAATTATGAGAGAGGCCTACTGTCAAATTATGCGACCAGTAGGCCAGATATGGTTATCCCCGAGACGCCTCAAAATTCTTTTCCGCATCTTTAGAAAGATGATTATAACTATTGGTTTCGACTTCTTCGACTTCAATCCGTTTCAGGTAATTAAGAACCAGACTAAGATTGACCTCGATAATAGTCTCCTTAGATGTCGTAACTTTTGCGCCTGGGCTCCAATCCTCAAGAGAGAAATAGCCGTAATAATGCCCATTGTCTTTTTTGGCACTCAAGAGGCGAACGGGCTTTTTGCCTTCAAGATAGGTAAGAAGATTGACATCTGACAGTGGATTGCGAACTGGACGGATTTCCATTTTTCTCACGTCGGGGTCCGAAGTCATCGGCTTCATAACACCACCGGGAATGGCAAATCGACATCCCTTATGATAGCAATTCATCGCGACTCTAAATACGTCCGTACTCTCGACCTCACGACTTATAGTCTGTTCTGCAATTTTCCGAGAGAAGGTTTTCGGATGCAAATCAAACAGAACGAATACGAGAATAAGGAACGATAGAACACACACCACAAATGAGAATGCAGAAACATAACATAACAAATTTGATACTTTTTCCGACGGATTTGTCTTAGCGAACAACAAAGCCGTAACAACGAAAACGACGAACAAGCCTCCCCAACCTAGAGACAACCACTTTAACCATAGAATATTATGTTCATAATCGGCCATAAAGTTACGAACAGCGACTTTTTTAATTATGTCTAGGAATGAATCGTTTGTGTTCATGTCGGTCTCCAGGGCTCAAAATAGGTCTAGATGAAAGCGATGCTTATGAGGATTATTTAGATGCCTCAAAGTTACTCTCAGCATCCTGAGAGACATGCGTGTAATCCGGCGCGGGATTGATGACCGCTGGACTGCTTTTATTGATTGGCTCCAACTTCCTAGATAAAACACTCCCCAGATTTACCTCGATAATATGATTTCTCGACATCGAAACCTTATTGCCATCGCTCCACTTCTCAAGAGAGAAATATCCGTAATAATGACCATCTTTATCGACGACACTCAATAGCCTGACAGGCTGCTTGCCTTCAAGATATGTGGAGAGCTCATCTTCTGACAATGGGTTGCTAACAGGACGAATTTCCATACTCCGTACATTGGGGTCATCAGAGATAGGCCGTGAGATGCCCCTCTCTGAGGGCACAAAAAGACATCCTTCGTCATGACATAACATGCCGATATGGAAGAGATGCCCTTGTTGGATTTTGTTCTTGAAATTTTGCTGCGCTCTATCCTGAGAAAATGTTGGAGCGAAACCGGCGTCGAATTGAAAATTATCCATCGCTGCCGTGCCTACACAGACAAGGCTGATTACCGTTACAAAACTCGATATCCCCACCATACCCGAGAACATGGTAATGCCGTCATGTGGATATCCACGTTTCACAACACTCGCCTTGAAAACAGTCATGGAAATTGCGCAAATCGCAATCGAAATAAGCCCGGCAATCCCAATATTTACCAACAATCGCCCAACGGCAATATTGTCAGAGAGCAAAATATGAGAAACAATACCGGTAAGCGCTTGAGAAAATAGCATTTCAAAACATCCTTAAGTTTTGGAATGCTATAATTGAACCAAGATGACGTTGTCAAATTTTTTGTGGGTTGACAAGAGTAATAAAATCTGTTTATCTGTTCTGTAATCTCACCTATGAATTGCGGGGCAAATATGACACAGCGTAAAAATCGGAAGGTAGACCAGGGGCAGCATGAGAATATCCTCAAGGCGTCCAAGAATGGTGATTCACTTCGTGTCATCGCCGGGCGCTTTGGTATTTCTCATCAGGCAGTTTCGAATATCCTGAAGCAGTTCCCGGATTATGTCGTGGAGCGTGTTCATAAGAGCGTCCCAGAAGACAAGCATCAGGAAATCATCGACCGTCACAAGGCGGGGGAAACTCTCAAGAGTATCGCCTATTCCATTGGCGTCTCGACAGGGACTGTCAAATCGACACTGGAGCGACTGAACGCTTATACGAAGCGCGGCGCGGGCTTTACGGACAAGCAATGCCTCGACATCCTCGTTCACTTCAATCAAGGTATGACACGCCGAGAACTGGCCGTAAAATATGACGCTCCCTCCAGTACGATTACAGCGGCCATGAAGAAGGCTGAACGTATCAGTGCTGAGCGCGGCATCGTTGTTCCTCCGAAGGTTGGTAAGCACAAGCGAGCCCCACGGAAGAACCTGACCGAAAAAATGATTGAGACCATCCGCGCCGATATCGCGGCAGGGGAGCGAGACCACCGCATCGCGGCAAAGCTCGACATTGACGAATGCACGGTTTACCGAATTCGCAAAATGGATAACTGACACCTATCCACAAGAGTTAAGCCCGAACGACCTCAAACCGCTGGCCCTGGAATAGGCCAGCGGTTTTGTTTTGGCTAGTGTCCGTCTGTCTCTCATTGCCTTGCGCGGGCATGTGCTAATATCCTGGATACAGGAGAACAGCCATGTCACGTATCGGTACCGCAATCTCACTTAACCAGGTCCCCCAAGAATATAAGGGTCTTCCAATGTTAGGAAGAGGTTTCACAAGTATCGTCTATAAGAAAGACGATAAGGCTCTTGTGCTAACCAGGGACCGGATAAAAATTGGTTGGATGCAAGAGTATATGAATGGGCTAGTTCAGTCTGATTTTGACACCACCGGCAACAGAGTTCGCGCATATGACGATTTCCCTGTTTATGTCGTGGAATGTGACCTTATGTTCCCGCTCGACAGAGAAAACAAGAAAAAGTTGAAATCCATTATGAAAGACTACGATAAGGTTCGAAAAAAGGTTATCTCAGAAAACTCATCTCGTAAAAACTTCACTTCTGAGACTATTCTTTGGGGAGTCAGGAAAGTTTATGGTGACCGAGATGACGCAATCGCAGAGGAGATGAATAAAATTTTCTCCTTTATGGCCGATTGGGACTGCCAAGAAATCGATTTCACGTCGACGCGAAACTGGATGCAGACTGCTTCTGGTGAGCTCAAATGTGTAGACCCTGTCGTCGACGAAGAGCTCCTGAACATCGCCCACCAGAGGTACAACCAGAAACATAATATCCATACTAGGGGCGGCTACTCTCCGAAGAAAGTAGCCGCCCCTAGTATGGATTATTGACTGTCCTTTAGTCCTTGGACAACTGAAGGGGATTCTTCCCGTTGGCGATATCGTGTTCAAGCGTCCCTTCCGTCTGGCGGGCGGCTTCATGGCCCATGATGCTTTGAACCCGGTTCATATAGGCATCAAAGCTGCTCTTGGCTTCTTCGATGCTCTTGTGAACATTCTCTTCGAGGATAGCCCCGATAAACGGCAGCCGGTCATTAATCTGATGACGAATAGCTTCGATTTGCCCCTGCATGCGAACCTGAAGGCTTTTGGACATCTTGCCTTCTTCGACGATATTCGTCAAAGTCTGCAAAGTTTCAGCCAGTTGTGCTGTCTCTTCTTTGAACTTCTCACGCAGCTTGTCATAGGTGTCGTGAACGATATCCTTCTGCGAGGACTTGGGAATTTCATTTGAGCTCATACTAATCCAGTCACGGATGCCCACGGCATATGGATGGTCTTTCTCAAAATCTGGCCGCGCAATCCCAAGGGGATGGAGAACTATGGGGTCGTAATTATTCATACCGCCGATATCAGCATCAGAAGCAGAGGTTTCTATCGAGAGCATGTCACTGTCGGCTTCATTCTCCAGCTTCATATAGCACTGGCCCAAGTTATTGCTCGAAACCTCTCCGCCACAATTAAAGGTCGCAAATTTGTATTCGATGTCATGCGTGACCGGCTTGAGACTGCCCGCCCAGAAATGGACGAGGAATATCGGAGTGATAAAGCAGACCACTTTGATAATGCAGAGGGGAATATTTCTTTGAAACCCAGGAGTTTCAGAATTTTGTCCGATGGATAATATAATCATCGACAAGATGCTTGCCATGACGAAAATAGACACCAGAGATAGCCCCATAACCGGGGATATATAAAGCGTCAAACTCTCGATAAGAACAAGGATGAGAAAGAACATCGTAAGTTACTCTCTTAAACAGGTATGTCGGCATCGTGAAAACAGATGGTCTTAGAATTTCTTATTCGTCGTCATCTGAATGTTTCGCCGGGGGCTTAGGCGACTTCCCTTTTATCGGTGCCGCGTTGTCTCCGTCATCATCGTTCCCGACGACATCAAAGCTGATGTAGACCGGCGTATTTTTCACATTGTAGATATGAGGCTGGCCTGATAGCGCAAAACTATCCCGGATAATAATAGGAACAGGCAACTTATCAGGCTGGTCATCATGAGCCATGCTCGCCCGCCCAATCCACACGACGCCGAAAACCAGATATTTGTGGTTGTGCCTCATGATATTGACATCAGCCCGCCAGTCTTTTCCAGCTTCGTGTGTCGTGACGATATTGGATGCGTCATCTGGAATAACAGCGGTCATAAGACCACCAATTTTCGTACTGGCTTCCTTCATCTTCATCGTCATGGTCATTGTCATGACAACTGGACCTTCTGTGACCTTGTGAATCATATCTGAACCGTCAGATATCAAGGCTTGCGCATGCCCGGTGACAGGTAGAAGAGACAGCAAACCAGCGAGAATGAAGCGCTTCATAGCCAAAACCTTTCTGTCATCGAAAGCACATGCGGGGGTTCATAACACTTTTCCATTCCATCACAAAATATGATATACCCATATTATGGTAGATGTCGTCGAAATCATGGGAAACGCGGAAAAGCTAATGCCCAGACATAACGCCAAAAACATTGGCGAAGTAAAGCATAGATTGCTACAGAATGTCATCAACAAATTTTCTCCCTGGATGCCCCAGGCGGGGAAATGGGTTGTCTATCTGCGGGTGGCAAAGAAAAAATGAAATACCCTCTCCTGGCCCTTATCGGACTAGCTGTCTCATCCTCGGCACTAGCGCATCCCGTTCCCATGTTCGAGACAGCCGAGATGACGGAAGCCCAGAAGATAGATATGCAGCTTCCCGTCGATTGGACCCCTCTGCCTGAGGTCTCCAATGATTCCACTGAGACAAAAGAGAAAGCCATGCCCCCTCTATACGCAATGGCCGTCTCGCAACAGAAGCCAGGTCTAGAGGGATTACATCTGGACGGCCTGAAGGCACGAATTCAAAGAACGATTGCGCCCACCTTTACTATTCAGATGACCAATGGAAAGTTCTCACCCTTCGGCATGGATATCGCCGGTCAGGTCTACGGTGAAGGCGTCATCAGTATCGGCTCCCCACAACAGGAAGCAGTCATCACATTCACAAGATATGACGCTGACATGGAGATGATTTACGGAAATTTCATTCTATCCCGAGATGATGGGAATCATAACGAGCACTGCTTCAATCCGATGGGCATCGGCCCCCAAGGAGTTCAGATGCCGACATACCTGAGTATCCCTTTCTCCGTGCGCCGTCTCGGAAGCACTACGTTGTCCACGGACATCTTGAAGTGTGTGCCTTCAGGAACATTCCTCGAAGTTTCATGGGGGGCTCTATAGGTTCTCACATAAAACCTTATTTGTCCCTGGCCGCTGAAGCTTTCAGGCTTTCTATGGATATCTCCGTTAGCATACCGGAAATCCTTTCAATGTCTTCACTCAAATCCTGAGCCTGTGCTTCTTTTCTGGCCTGCCTAAGTGCTGTGAAAAACCCTAGGCCATTCGCCGATAATTCCTTACAAAGCTTCAGTGTGCGTTGGTCGAGAACATAATCCCTCGCCCGGTCAGCGACGCCAGGAACTTTAGCGACTTCTGAAGCAATCTCTTTTTCAATAGAAAGGAGACCAGGCATCCCAGAACTTGACGTTATCCCAAAAGTCACGCCTCCATCGTTCAAATTGTGCGTGTTTCCAAGGATAGCGTTCCAAACCATCCCTCGCCGCCGGAACTCCTGCGCTGGGACATCTTCAGGCTGGTCTACATTGTCATAATAGGAAAAATCCTTAACCCACTCCAAAGCGAGAAAAGAATCAACGATATCCCGATTGTCAGAATACAAGATGCCGTAAAAATCACTGCCATGTTTGAATACAACGATTTCGCTTTCAAAGCACGGGCTACACCGGCGGGCCGACAGGTCAGTGTTGAGAACTGATGACATGACATCGAGATAAGCGTTAAAGAGAAAGCTGACATCATCCCGATGTGTACCAGACAGCATAGTATGGAGCGCCAGCACAAGCGATAGGATTGTATCTTCCCGATGGGTGTCGGAAACCTCGGACAGGGCCAGCGCTTGTCTCTGAGGCAGAAGGATGTTTTGTGCCTCCCAAAGCTCTTTTCGTAGTCCCCTGAAATCATCTGCGCCCGCACTTGAGCCCATCCGGAAAGCATCGTGTAAGCGTACCGCCCTTTGCACAATCATTTCGACCTGCAAGGCAATCAGACGTGAAGAAAGAGACGCCTTGAATTCGCGGACCTTGGTGTAAAGGTCATCGAAGGAAGACACATCAAGATGATACGCATTATATAATTTAATGCTCATGATTTCTTACTCGGCGGCAGAATTGAAAAAGGGAACTCTGATAACTTCATCGTATAAACGCCCGGCTTGGTTGTCCAGACATTTGAGTGTTGAGCCTGCAATACGACTGTAGCACTTCCATCCTTGCCCTCGACGCCAATAACGGACACCGGCACTTCTCCCGAAAGAACCTGATGCCTGAACCATCGCCCGCCGGTCCCGTCGGTCAGAATTTTTGTGCCAAATCTGGGACTATGTTCTTCCGCGCCAGGTAGGCGTATCATGCATCCTTTTTCGACACACCCATCAAAATTCTCGATAGCCTGCTTCTGAGTGGCCTGTCTTTCGTCCGCTGTTCCATACGACTGGAAAGCAGAGAACGCCAGCAGTGCGGGCCAGCAAGACAGAATAACGCCAAAGAGAACAGGGGCTGTATAGATAGGCTTCCAGGCTCTTTTGTAAAAATACATGAACCCGACATAGACGGAGATAAGGACGAAAATAAAAAGAACGGCCAGCATATTTTCTAAAGAGATGTCCAGCAGGTCACTGTAGTGCTTCTGTACCGCCTTTACGGCGATACGGTTCAGGTCGACGTTCATAAAAATTATAGTCCTTGAGAATTTACAAACCCTCTCGTAGACCCTTTTGGAACTGTATTCAAGTCGTTATAGCTCGATACACTCATATGAGTCCGTGCATTTAACAACAGAAGATACAGGTTCACGGTGTATACAGATTTGTCATTCAACTGAACGTAGGCATGTGTTCCGGTTTTATCCAGTGAGATGATTTTCAAGCTGTTTCCGGAGTTGAAATATGACGCCAAATAATGTGTGCTGGAGTTCTCACCGCGATGTGCAGTGGATATCAGAGAAAACTGCATGTTTTGAACGCCAGGATAATCATTTGCTTCGTCTTTGTAATAATGAAACCAGAGATAGCACCCGGAGACACAATGATTGAATTTTGAATTGACTTCAAATGCTATCGCTTTCCTTGTTTCTTGAGGATGGTTCTGAACCAGGGCGATGCCGCTAACTAACAACAAAGTCCCGAAAATAGTAGCGGTGACATACCAGCCGTATCTTCTCTCCGCCTTGACTGCGAGAACGAGAAGAGTGACGCATATCGCTATAATCAATGCTCCTATGCAGATACCGGACACACCAAAATAATGCATGGTGTTCGCGTATTGGCTCTGATACTCCATTCTCTCATTTACGATGGCATCAAGAGCGGCTTTCGTTTTGTCACTGAAATGTAGAGCAGACATTCTAAAACTCCCCGTATTATGGGATGTATAGAAGATTTGGCACGAGAACGCAAAAAACGTATTGCAAACTTTAATCATTCCTGTAAAGTGACTGGGCTTCAATTACTCGAAAGATGTACAATGTCTAAGTGGAAAAGCCTTCACCGCCATGATTGTCAAAGCAACATGTACGTTATCGGCAGCGTATATTGCGGCTACTTCATTGTTAATGTCCTGGAAGACGCACAAAAGCGTGAAATCTTCTCGAAAAAGTTGGCCTTCTTATTGAAGGGGCCGGAGGTCGAAAAGCTCTGGGACAAGATTCGTGCCGGGAAGTCAGTCGTCTATTCCGAAAAGGAAAAGAACTACGCTCTGACATCAACAGTGACGCCGACCGGAGACGGTGAGCTGAATGTGCATATTCACGAGCGCATCAAGACCCGCGAGGGCGTGATTGAGTGCGAATACTCATCGAAGAATACAGAGCTGTTCGAAATTATCCGTGAATATTCTCGTGAACACAATCTGATGAGGAAGTGGGAAAAACAGTACGGTATGTAATCTCCGGGCTCCCACCCAGAAAACAGAAAAGCCGCCTATACCAGGCGGCTTTTTATTGCTTGGAAAGCGTATCGTCTAGACATTCACTCCCAGGATAGATGAACACACGCTGTGAATGTCATTTCTGTACCGAGCCATCTTACTATCCAGGCGCTTGAACATAATGCCGATAGACTGCTGAATCAGAACCCCGGCGATAGAAAGAGCCAAAATATTGGAGTCAATATCAGTCTTGATGTCTCTTGACGCCTTTCCTTTATCGATGATGTCTTTCAGTGTTTGAATGACGTTCTGATTATTCACGACCTCTGGAAAAGCAATCTGAGAATACTGGTTCATGACCAGGAACCGGAACATATCGGAGTCCTGGTCATGCAGGTCAATAATGACATCCAGCATCGCGTTAATCCGTTCCGGCGCGTCCTGATATGACGCGGTCGCATCTAGCATCGCATCATGATACACGCCCAAAGCGTATTTATATGCCTCCGTAACGATTGCATCACGCCCATTGAAATGGGAGTACAGGGATGCTTTGCGCAGGACACATGCGTCTGCGATATCCTGGAGGGAAGTTGCGTCCACGCCACGCTGGCCGAATAGCGTGATGGATTTATTGATGATTTCCTGCTTGGTCAAACGTGCCATTATTTTTCTCCACAAAACTACCTAACGGTAGCTAATTTTGTAAAAGAAAGCAAGAAGTCTAAATCTGATTGTTGTCAATCTGGCTTCGTATTTGTAAAGCGTCTCTGAGAGCTTGGCTTATCTCCGAGATTCACCTGCCCTACACTGGCCCATGGGTTTTCATATGCCTTCACGAAATCCCAAGTGGGCATCTCGAAAATACCGTGGATGTCTTTTGTCGGTCCTACCCCCTGCATACGAAGGAAAACCGTTCCATTCGTGGATGAGAGATATGTCGCGTCATAAATCCCCGTCGGGACATGACCATGACTTTTCTGCTCTCCCTTCGTCTCAGTTATCAAGGACATTTTGCCGATGGTCAGCAGGCACCCATTCCCAGAGCAATGCTCTTTTGCTTCCTTGAGCTCGCTGCTATCCGGTGTAGGCACCAGCGCTGGAATATGAGCTTGCGTATGCACGGAATGGGATGGAGGCAGACAAGAAACGACATAGACGATAGACGTGACTGCACAAAGAATGCCACACATCCAGGCAACTCTACGTCGCATTCTGTATTCTGCCTTATTCATATCACACCTTCCTGATGAAAGACGTATTGCCCCAAACTTTCCGACCATCAAAATCGACCTGGACATTCAGGGTGCTTCTCGTTGTCCGGTCAAAGCCGACGATAACGCCCTCACGAGATACATCGTTATGACCGAAGCCTTCCCGCTGTCCGTCATAACAAATGACCGCACCTTCATTAACCTTCGTGACTACGACATGGTCGCCCAGCGAGAAATCCCTATATGTCGGACTCTCATTCTTAACCCGGTCGGACAGAATATCAGCGATACCCGAAACCAACTCTGCGGTTTGAGAAGATTCGATGCCTCGTGAGACAAGGAAATCAGCGATTTGCGCTCGATGGCGTTTGAACATTTCGGTGTCCTCTAAACAATCACCCAACCCTCATATCCATAAAATCATTGGTGTCAACGATATATTTTAAACCTAGACAATTCGGTTGATTTACAGTAATCCATAAAAAGATACTCTATAGCTTTGTGAGGATTTATGAAGATTTTGAAGCCCCAAGACATTTACGTGGCCCCAACAATCTCTAATGATGACTGGACATCCCTGCCGTCAGAAGCTCTCGCAGAGATTTTCAACATTTCGCCTCAAAGAATAGACTACGACAAGGTCGGGAAAGACAATTCGAGACGTTTACACGTCCACACAAAAGTTCGAGGCGAAGAGACCAACACAAGGGTTTTGACCCTGAATTTTGATGGTCATAATTTCGGTGTCGTTTTTCTCAAGCAAGAAGATGAAGATGAAAACGATGAAGTCAAACTCTTCATTACCGATGAGGGTCTCTTTTCCGCAGCGACGGAATACGCGCAATCATTTCTGACGCCAGTGGTTTTCACACCGGCATATACCGCCTTGTCAGAATCTCAAGAGCATGCGCCTTTGTCTGAATGCATCGACTCTTTTCTTATCTTCGATGGTGACAAGCTCAGGCTGGCTAACCCGTATGCTTTCATTCAGCGGCCTGGTCCGGATGAGAATGAGATGGAAAATGTCATTCATATTATGGATGACAAGAAATACCTCGACAGCATCTCTGTGCAACCGGGCGAGCTGTCGTCCGCATCAGAGAGCGCGGATGTCTCCCAACTCTTCCTAGATGCAGTGCGCGTGCCGGACTGTGATAAGTTGGCTGTCGACATGAAAACCAGTGATGACTTTTTGAAAGACTTCACGCTTCCGACGCCTAGCGCGTTCATCTATTCGCGCCTTTGCGTCGTATTTCGCCATGAAGGGAGAACATATTTTCTTCTGTTCAACTCCTTCATGCAATCTAAAGAATATATGATTTGCCATATCGGCGATGAAGACGTGTTTATCGCATTCCAGAAAAGGAATGAGCAGCTATAAAGAAAAGGGGCGTCTCAATTACTGAGACGCCCCTTTTCTTTATATGATATCCGGGTTTCTTATTTCCGATGTATCTTTTTCAGGAGGGCATACAACTTCTTGGCATCCTCTTTGTTCGCGGTGCGCGGCAGTTTTACACCATATCCCCGTAGTTTTTCCTGCATTTCATTAATCATAGCCATGTGCGCGTCACGATATTTTTCGCTGGGCCATATCGAGGTCTCTTTCCAAAATGGAGCACAGACCAGGCCGCTTTTTCTTGAGAACCGTGCGTTGTTAGTAATAATATAATCCCGCGTCACTTTGATGACAGGTCGAGCCCCTTCAACATATGTTTGTCGAATAGAGTCATCCTTATTCTCAGGGAGAGCAAGAACGCTGTCTCCTACCTTAATGCCAGAAAGGAAGTCGGCATACTCTCCGGCATTGGCTTCATCATCCTCGGCATTCAGATATCCCGTGAAAACCGAGGCATTTTTGAAACCGTCATACCCATCTAATGCAAAGCCGTTTTCAGATTTGTTCCAGGTGCCGAGATAAAGATTCCCCTTGGTGTCTCGCAAGAGAACCTGGCCGGGTTCAGCAAAGTCTTTGTCGACCGGCGGCATATTCTGGAAGGTCGTCGGGATAGTAGCGTAGTGAGAGAAGCGGTCACGCTTCAGTTCGCTGGATATACCGGCGACCTTCCACGCATTGAATTGGGTATTCCAACACCCTAGATAGACCTCATGCTCATCATGGCTCTTCAAAAGCACCAAATCGCCGGAAGTCGCTTTCTTCGTGGTCGGGGTCAACGGCTTGAATTTCATGATGACAGTCCTTCTCTGCTTCTATAAGAAGGAAAATAATAAAACAAAGAAGGTCTGTCAAGTATTATTTCTGCGGAGGGCTCACAAGTCGCCTAACCGGCATAATGGGGTTACGCGGTCGTGTTGCCGGAGACGATGTGTGATGGGACGGGCCTCTGATAGGCGTCATAGCCAAATCAACGACACCCGATTTTTTGATAGCCGCTTCAAGTTGTCCCTGCTCCAGGCCATATTTCGCTGTCATCTTGAGAGCGAAGGCGTCAAATTCAGAGGTCAATGCCTGTGAGAGAAAGTCCGCCCGAATAGCGTCACTCACATCAATCGGATGAAGGTTCTCATCGAACAAGCGCCCTCCGATACTCATCTGATGACGTTTCAAAATTTCAAGGATGTAGCTCTGAAGGCCGGGTTCGGCGCTTATCGTGGTAATCGTAGCTGCATCTGTAACGAACGTAACGACATCAGTAAAGTCGCGCTCAAACAACTCACCGTAATAGCCATCTCCGTAGAATTTATTTTCAGAGATAAGACCAGACAATGACGCCACGACATAATTTTTGCCGTCGACCTCATAGACCTCTCGCGTGTAGTTCCCTCCCCACTTCTTGTGTAACTCATTTTCCTCCGATGAGTCGTCATTCAGGCGCGAGTGAATATCGAGATTATCCAATAGGGTATCAAGCTGTTTCTCGACGATATCGAGAGGCTTCCGACCTTCTGAAATGAGATAGTACATCACTTTGGACATGACCGACGGCTCCCCTATGGATAATGCAGATGGTGTGGCTCGTTTACGCTGCCTTGCAGACGCTCACAAGACTGAGCTTTCCCTCTCCGCCGATGAGGCGGGCTTCCTGCTGTGTCGCCTTCACGGATGCCGGGATAATCTTGCCGCCCGGCGCACGAAAGCCGAAACCGTGGTCGCCAGATTTCGTATGGCCGCGCTTAAAGACCACGGGCACAGGCTCCATCTTCTCTGCGCCGGGCAGACGAGACATCATCCGGGACTTCTCCGGAGTGTCATGGATTGAGTTGAAGTCCAGGACGCCATTATTATAGATTGCGTATGCCATAAAAATTCTCCGACCTAAATTATCCACCCAACATAATAAATAAAAACTGCTATGTCAACCCAAATCTATCGGCAACCATAGGGTAAAAGCGGAGCCCTGGTTCTGTCGGGAAGGAGGTATATCACCTCGATGGCCCTATCACCGGGACGCCCGAAATGAGAGCACTCCGGAAACAGCAAAAATGGGGGCCAGAAAGAAAGTAAGAAGCCGCTGGGAAAAGGGGACACCGTCAGAATCAGCATACCAGAGATAGGTAAAGCCGACTAATGATAGTAAATAACCGCATACAGAATTGGCAAGCGATGTAAGTTCAGCATGATGAAGTAACAGGACAGCAAACTCAATGATATAGCCAAGAACGCAGAGAGAGAGTATGCTAAGACCGAACCTCTTGGGTTCAAAAAAAGAGACAAGGAGCATTACACTCAAAACGTATAAAGGCGCAGTATAGGCCGTAAACCCCATGCAAAAGACGCCATTGTAGATAAAGACGGCCAATTTTATAAGAATTGAGAAAACCCATTTAAGTGGATAGAGGGCGAGACTAACAATATTGTTGATACTATTGACCGTATCGCCGACGCCAACATTACCTGGCATTTTAGCCTCCACTTATTTTGTCTTCTTCATGCGCATATATCCAGATTTGCAATGGGGTGCAAGAAAATTATTTAATGAGGTCCTGAAGTTGTCTTAAAGCACTTCCAGATGCATGAATTCCGGCCTGATGTTCACTGGGACTGGCAGCCGGGTGAGAGTTCCACCAAACATTCGGACCTCCATTTTCTTTGGGAATGATGTGATGTAGGTCGTATCGTTGACCAATCTTTGTTGGCCGTGGATTATTCTCTCCAGTATATTTAGGCCAAGTCTGGCCAGTGTTCCTTTCCCAATCTGCTATCATACTATTTCTTGCTGAGTTGTATTCAAGAGTATGCTTCACTTTTTCGGAAGCTTTTAATTTTCCAAAATGCTTTTGCTTAATAGCTTCGAGAATATGTTTTTTCTGTACATCAGAGATTTTTCGATTGGTCCTCTGTTCAATATCTCGCAGATATCGCCTTCCAAGATAGCGGGCATCTCTCATTCCCTGCCCTTCAAGGTGTCGGGTAACTTCGACCTTTATCTCATGACGAATCAAGCCAGCGGCGACAGCATCGACGATGTAATGATGTCTGGCCGCGAAGACCGGCATTGTCGGAAATAGTAAAAAAGCAGCAAGTAATAGTGAAATTAGTTTTTTCATCATAAAATTATCTCTCTATTCAATAATCAAATTATGTGATGTCAGATTTTCTTTGAAAGAAACTAACAGCACTATTGCGTAAAATATTTTGACATAATCAATCCTCAAGCTCAAGAAAGCTCCAATTTACTGAAAGAAGCCAGTCAGGGTCATGCCAAAATTTTATAGCGAACTCCCAAATATTTTCTGACGTTATCTCAGGGGTTTCACCATTAACGATATATCCATAAATTCTGTGGTCGCCACTGCCTTCCTCTTTGATTCCCCAATAAGATTCTTCTGACATGACAAACAGTGGGATAAAACCCTTGTTTATTTCAAGCTCTTCGTATCCTGCCTCAGCGTTTCTATTCAGGACTTTTTCAACGATATCGGGACCCAGGAAGAAGTTATTATTCTCTGACAAGACCTTGTCTTTAGATGAGCACATTGTGCCAGAGCCGCATGTCAACCAAAAGTCTTTTAAGTCATCAGGGAAAATGACGTTACATTTCGCCTGCGCCCTGTCGATATCCTCCTGTGTCACAGGTTCTCGATAGTTTATGGACAAATCTTCTCGGTCTGTCGCAAAAGTGGCGAAAATATCAATGACTTTTTGCCGTACTGTTTTCATGTCGCCTCGATGTCCTCTAGCTGATTATTCTCCCGTCTGATATTTCAGACCATGTGAAGCTAATTTTTCTTTAATCGGCGCGTCCGGGTCGTCCCATAATTTTAGGACAAAATCCCAAATATCGTTAGAAACGATGTAAAGGCTATCAGGATTATTAAAATTGATATCGTCATAGATTCTTCTATCGCCACTAGACTGTTCTTTCATTCCATAAAAGAATTCTTCATAAAGATTGAAGAATGGAACCATACCATCATCAATTTCGACTTCTTCAAATCCTGCGTCGATATCTCGATTGAGGATTTGAGACACCGTAAGTGGGTCCAAGAAAAGATTATTATTCTCTGACAAGACCTTGTTTTTGGATGAGTACATTGTGCCGGAGCCGCAATTCAGCCAAAAGTCTTTCAAGTCATCAGGAAAAATGACCTTACATTTCGCTTGCGCGATATCGATATCTTCCTGTGTCACAGGTTCTCGATAATTTATGGATAAGTCTTCTCGGTCAGTCGAAAAAGTCGCGAAGATGTCAATGACTTTCTGGCGTGTTGTAGTCATGTCTAGATGCCTTATTTTTTATGATATACAAATTAACAGAAATTTACCCAGAAGTCAATAAATTATAATTATTTCATGGACCATTCTGTTTGAACAATATACTTACATAATTGTAAAATTATTTCTATAACCAGATGGTATCATTGCCGACCCATTTAATATGCCATGTCTTTTGATGTGGGCTTTTCTTTGACGAAATCAAAAATACTGCCATTTGACAATTTCAATCAATGTTGAGGAGCCAATCTGGGTCTTCCCAGAACTTGAGAGCAAAATCCCAAATATCTTCAGCCACAACGACAGGCGAATCGTATTTTATATCGTCATAGATTCGTTTATCGCTACTGGACTGTTCTTTTATGCCACAAAAGAAGTCCTGAAACAGATTAAAGAATGGAACCATGCCATCGTCAATTTCGACTTCTTCGTATCCTGCCTCAGCGTTTCTATTCAGGACTTTTTCAACGATATCAGGACTCATGAAAAAGTTATTATTCTCTGACAAGACTTTATCTTTGGATGAGTACATTGTGCCGAAGCCACATGTTAGCCAAAAGTCTTTCAGGTCGTCCGGAAAAGTGACGTTACATTTCGCCTGCGCTCTGTCGATATCTTCCTGTGTCACAGGCTCTCGATAATTTATGGACAGGTCTTCTCTGTAAGTCGAAAAAGTCGCGAAGATGTCAATGACTTTCTGGCGTGTCGTCATATCAAGGCAGCCCATTATTGTATCAGATATACTGCTGAAAACTCGCCTCAGGCTAATCGCGAGAAGAGAGAAAAGGGGGAATTAACCCCCCGTTTTCAGGCACTCTCGAACATACCGCATGACGCCTTAACGTCAAAGCCCACACGCGGCACAACACGGCCACCTGTAATGTTCGGAGATTGCCTCATAAGGCTGTCGAGCATTACCACGGTCTCGTAGTCAGCTTCTCGCCCCTGTCGCTCGCTAAACGGGTTATAGCGCACGGTGTTGAAGCGAGCATGGATGTCATGCTTCTCCAGCCATTCCTGGATACCCCTGATATCTTCGGGACTATCGTTTTCACCGGCGATGAAGGCATGGTGAAGTACGAGCCCGCTTCTGGTTCCACGAAGCCGACGGCCAACCTCATCTGGGTGCAGGCCTTTTGGTATCCAACGTGACCGGAACTTCGGGTTCACCGTGTAAAGGGAATAATAAAGCTCAGAATTGCCCTCCAAGAGAGGTGTCAGTTCCCTGCTTCCCGCCGGGATGATAGAGCTGACCTTCAGTTTGGATTCCAGACCATATTCTTCGGCCAGGGCAGTCAAAATGTTTTGAAGCATGGAGAATTCATCTCGAACCAGAGCATTCTCAAGAGGCTCACCCCTAGCCATGAAATTGAAGTGTACCAAAGGTGAGCGCTCTCGCAATCCTTCATGATACTGAAGAACCTCGGTAGCCTGGGAGAGATACTGTTCGAGAGTTGTCTGCTCTTCCGCTGTCTGTCCGGTCGCAGTGAGATGGCAGAACCGACATGCCTGCTTGCAGCCAAATTGAGAAGACAGGTAAGCGATAAAATAATCTGGGGTCCGTCTTACAAAACGGGCTTCTAACATCCCTTGCTCTTTTGAGCCATTTTGAGAGAGGAAATTAACTGATTGGTCCTCGGTAGAGACTTGTTTTAAGAACATAAAAGTTCTCCTTCCGGGATTTAAAAGTAGCACAAAACCCCGGAAGCTACAAACATTTTTCGCCGGTCTCCACCCTTTTTTATGGCGTCGGCTCCGATGATTTCCTGCCTCCAAGAGACCGCATGCGATTGGCTGTACACAAATCCATATCAGGACGTTTCAGAGCCATCAATGTGGACTTCCGTTCCTCTTCCAACGATGTAACCGCGAGCGCCAGAGAGACACGAGCGAGCTGGTTCTGCGCCCCATCATTGTCGTCAAGCCCCACGATATTGTGAGAGAAATCGACGAGGTCTCCATTTTCTAGGCTGAACGACAATGATGCCCAAGGTTCTTCGGGGTCATAAACTTGACTTTCTATGGTCGGCAAGAGCCCTTCAGACAGGTAATCCGCAACGCTATCCTGAGACATAAACGGAAGGGCTTCAACGAGCTCTACCGCCGCGCTCCTGATAGCATCAGCGACCTTCTTCAGATTTTCGGGTGTCCTATTTCCGTTCGGGACTGTTTCGGGTTCACCAGGCACCCTCGGTTCATCAGGGAACGTGATGCCATCCACCAGCCCGAGACTGACATCTGAAGCCAATTTGTCGAAATCTCGCGTCAAACCATTGAGGGCATCAATCGAATCTGCGGAATGAACATCATTGTTCGAAATGATGTCACGGATTTCCTTACCCAGAACGTTCATCGACGAAGATGCTTCGCTCGAACGACCTTCCATATTCCGAAGTTGCATATGGGTGAGGGCTGGCTCAACAAGATATACCTCGATTGACGACGCATGTTCAACACAGTTGATGCCAGGGATGCTTTTTTGCTCATTGGGCATAAGTCTGCTCTTCCTTCTATAGAACTATCCCTTACCATACGCCCTAAATATGCAATTTAGGACACAAAAAAGCTGCCATGGCTGATTGGTTCCATGGCAGCTTTTTTGTGTCCTATCGTTTAGTTGTGTCAGTGCGTATAATACCATTTGAAATGGCCACTGCCCATTGCGTTTATTCTTTTCAATGTCGTCACACTGAACAATACTTTCGCCATCGAAAAAAAGCTTTCAACCGGAGACTGAGCCTTGCCATCTTCGGTCAAGACGCAAAAATTGTTGGAATACTTCAACCGACCATCAAACACCACGAAGCCAAAGCCCAGGAGGATGAATTGAAACAAGATTGCCCAAATCGGGTTGCCGCAAAAAAGACCATCCTTCAAAGTGAATCCCGTGACAATAGAAAGAAGCGACGGAATCATAAAGAAGATAGTCAAAACATAAACAGGGCGACGCGCTTCGGGATAGGGGGTGGTGAAAAACCACGTAAAGAGATTCGCTATATAGTCAACCTTCTTTTCGTCGAAACGATGGGGAGCAAACCTGACCACGAAGAAAGTCAGCATCCCAGAGAGAATAGCGGGGATAAGAAAATACGCCCCCATCATAGATGATGCGAAAAATACGATAATGGATAGGGAAAACAGCAGGCTATATAGTGGCCTGCTAAAATTCTGGTCGGAATCAGTCCAGGGTTTCGACAGGCTTCCCCATATGACTATAGCTGTCAAGAAAGAAACGAGAGATGCGGAGAAAGCGATGAACGGCATGACAGTATTCCCTGGAGAGATAGAGACCAAAGACGACATATCATCCGCTCCCATCTCCCGTCAATGAATTTACGACACCTTCGCATACTTCTTCAGGATATACTTCGATGTATACGAGAACCATGCTTCTGCCAGGATGGCCTCCTTATGCTCCAAATAGGGTCCAACCATGACACACAAGGAGATATGGCGAAATGGTGTTCCGAATGCGTCAGAGCCCTCATGGGTCGCACAGATAAAATCAGATGTCCTCTTTGGGCTAAATTCGTCTTCGAATGACTTTACAAGAGCCCGCCCCATAACCATCGAGAACTTGTCCGGCAAAATCATCTCCGGCGCATTATCAACGAAATCGTCTGCGCACGGAACGGAAATCATTTGGTCAGCAACCAATAGGGTATGGAATTTACGCATGTCTAGGGCCTGGACAGTGCCGCCCTCCACATCAACTGTGGTCAAACTCTGCGAAATAATTCCCAGGATAGCACCGGCATTGTCTTCGTCCCGCGAGCAAAGGAGAACAACATCCCGAATGAAATCGAAGCGCAATGCCGTGCTGGCATAGATGTCCTGGCCATAATAGCCATCCATACGAAAAGTTTCATCGCACTCCGAAGCAGTAGAAACCAGCAGCCCGCTATGAGGGACAAAGGCGACATCCTCCGCCGAACCCAGATGGAACCGGATAGCCAAAAGAAAGACTGAATAGGAGGACAACTGCTGTGGGCGCATCTCAATAACACCTGTTTCTTAAACGAGAGAGACCACTCATATCATATTTATCCGACGTGTCAAGTTACTTATTCAAGGCTTGCGATTTCCATTTTGACAGTGGGGTAATTCAAAATGTTTCCGCGATATGCTCTGATGTGATAAACTGGGATTATGAAGAAAGGAGCATTGAACTATGAAAGAGCTTATGTCCCAGGGACTGATACTGATTTACGATGATAGCGTCTCTGAAGAGAACCGAACCCGAGCAGCTCAGGAGCTGAGTGACCACATCACGGCTAATAAGGGCGTGGTGTATAGGTTGTCCTCGGCCAACAGCGCCAAACTAGGACTTCTGAGTGACCTGAAGCCCTACGCCAAATCGACAGCTATCAGCAACAACGGTTATCAGCATTTTTATGAAGATACGCCAGCACCCTTCCAGAAGGGAGTCGCTTACATAGGGACCGTTCGGGCCAAGAGAGCCTCTAACGCCTATGAAGTATATTCTCAGACCAACCTACCCAGGCCCATTTATGGCTCTGGAGAAACCGGCCCCATATTTATTTTGCCATCAGACACCCAAGAAAAAGACAAATATGCCTGGATTGATGATACAGTTCCGACAAAATCAGAGCTCATCAACGCATTACATATCCAACCCTCGGAATGGGGACTACGACCACATGTAAGTCGTGATGTCACTCATGCGATGTATCAGCTTATCGACGATATCTATAAACTTAACGTCTTCCCAACGGCAGATGAGACTCTCATCCAGAGTCTTGAGCATGTCATATCAGAGGACACAACCCATTCTTCGGAAATCTTAGAGATTATCAAAACGATTGTTTTGCCAAAGCTCGTGTAAAATGTCTGACAGAACGGACACTAATAGGCTTTATGTCTGTTCTGTCAGACATAAACAAAAAAGGGATGATTGATAGAATGGCGTTCTATCAATCATCCCCCATGTGGTGAGCCTTATTCCGGCAGTGTCGGCGTCGGAAGATACTTTCCGAAATAAGCAGCCTTGAAGGTCCGGCCTTCGAAACCGTCGACTTCCAGGGCTTCTAAATCCTCACGCCAACGACCGATATGGATGTCCGTCGCACCATTCGCCCATTCTTTCACGAGAATAATCTGCTCTCCGGGGTTCTGGTCCAGATGCTCCTGCGTCAGAGGGATAGCCTTACCCGATAGGGTGGCAAAGTGTGTAAAGCGGTCCTGCGGAAGTGGCTGAGAAATACCCTCAACCAACCACTGGCCACTTTCTGTCCAGACGCCGACGGAAACTTCAGCTTCGTCTTCGTGGTTTAGGAGAACTTTTTGACCATGTTTCGCACGCTTGGTGATTTTGGAGAACTTCATTGGCCTGTCCATTCCTGAGTTGATAAAGCCACCATAATAAAAATAATATGGCGTGTCAATATGTTTGAGAGCATCTTGTCTGTTTATATTTTACGCCACCTGCCCGGTGGATACACATCCTCATTGTTCTCGGGAAAGAAAGATTTTCACCTCATCATTCTCATCAAACGTACCCAAAATAGGGTCTATATACGTGCCGATACCTCTGAGCGGATAAGAACCAAGAGGAATGCTTTCCCCATTTCTCACGATGCCCATCGTAAACCTTTTATCACCGGCAACGACAGTTGCCATACGGGAATTCTCATTGAGATGAGTGATTTTAGAGCTTTCGCTTTCCTCTAGATTATTTACGAGTGAGGTGTAAAGGTTTATATAGATATTTTTGATGATATCCGCCGCGTTATAAGCACCACCTTTAAGGACGGAGTAGAGCTCGTTACCCGTAACTTTGATAGAGTAGTCTTTCCCTAAAAGCGTTGACGCAACGGAAATGGCGTTTTCTTTCTTCTGGAACGTGAACCCAATCGCCAGGTGGCGACTCTCAAAGTCAATACAACTCTGAATGCATTTCACGATATTCGGAGAACTGCTATATTCGTTCCCCATCTCTTCGGGTGTGCATAGAGTATTATTCCATAACCCGAGGTCTTTTTTTATACTGGAAAATCTGAACATACGAATGTCCTGATTGACTGTAGCAACCAGGAACCGCTCGCCATAGCATTCCAAAGACACGATGCCTCCGGACAATAACTCTTTACGGTGCTTGGCGAGCGTCTGCCGGGCCTCTGCAACGAATCCTTTATCCGCCTCTGAGAAGTAGCTATTCGTGTTATAGAACTTTTCCATCATCGAATAGGAATAGAAGGCAGTCATGTCATCAGACCGTCTCAGGATATCCTCTTCAACGCCACTTTTAAGAAAGACAACTGAGAGGAAAGGAGTGCGCTGCCAAAACTCCCGATAATCCTTCTGCTGGAGCGTCAGCATGGCTTCATTCCTGAGAACCCGGCAATCGTAAATGTCGGAGTATCTTATCGAACACTGCAACCGAATACCATCCACGACAACCCAAGACTCAGACCTTCCAGCCTCCTTGATGGCCTTGCGCAGCTTTTCCACAAACCCGCGACCAGACAGAGGGACTGGCGAATTTGTACCGAGTGCCGGGTCTCTATAGGAGAACAATGCAGTCGGATTTCCGATTTCGCCCGCGAGAACGTCTGTCCCGACATCGACCCTGATGACGAAATCTTTCACCTTTTCTAGTATGTCAGCAAAATTTAAGACGGCATCAGTCGTCTTGTTCTCGACTTTCTTCTTACCCTGGGGCGTAGCCTCTTCAGGAGATAAAAGATTTTTGAGGGTATTCCAGTTTTTATGTCCCAGCGTAGATGAGACATTGTCTAATGCCTGCATATAGGAAAGGGGCGTCATGCTGCTGAGATTGCGTGCAAGGGCCTTCACGGCCTTATCTGTAAGTTCCATGGTCATGCTCCAGGCCAATAGTGCCAGTGCTTCCATTGCTGAGTTGGCCAACATGTTCCATAAGAAAAATAGGAAATGAGGGATACAACAACGTGTTTGACATCGAGGGAAGCGACACGCCACGTCAAGCGATTTTCTTCTATAACAATCCCCCGGCGAGCATGTCAAATATAAATATTGCGTCCCAATTTGTTATCACAACAAAGAAGATACCGAAAAGGAAACAGAGACATGGCCATTATCGACAAATTTCGCAAACGCTGGGATGAAACTGCCTTATTCGCCCTTCCAGGCGTCGAGAAAGAGAATGCCGGACGTGATGAAAAATTGACCGGTGATGACATCTTGCAAATGGCCCTGGACGCAGACCCTACCGGACGAGGGAAATATACGGACTGGATTTTGAAAGCGTGGCAACGCAATGCTCTGCGATATGAGGATTTGGTTGGTGGTCTGGATTCGACCGTCGGAAGTACGTTGAACGACTTCGAGACATATAAGAAAACCCCGGCTTTGAAGGCCATGCTCCCTGAAGAAAACTGGTCTATCATGAAATACAAGACGCCAGGTGACATCTTCAACGCCATTTCTCATATCACAGAACACGTCGAAAATAATGAAGCCAGCTTAACGGGTAGCCGGGAACTCAAACGCCGGGCATCTCGAAAGGCTCATATGAGCTCGACTGTAAAAGAATATCCCAGTGGTCTGAAGGTCTCGATTCCTCATTCCGTTGAAGCATCCCAATTTTTTGGCCACCGCACAAGATGGTGTACGGCTGCCAAAAAGAACAATGCATTCACTGGATATTATTATTCAGGTCCACTGTTCATTTTCGAGACCCCGGACAATGACAAATTCCAACTTCACATCGATTTTTATAAGACCGAAGAAGTCATCCAAAATGCAGATGACGAAAACTTTGTTTTGGACGGATATGATGCCGTTCAAGAAGGAATCATTATTCTCCTGAATTCAGCAGATAATTTGATTACACCTGCTCAAAGAGACAAATTGTTAAAGTTCTCAGGAGACATATCGGACGCCCTTCTCATGGTCGCCACCCCGGAGTATAAAATCGCAAATAGCGGATGCGCTGTCGAAGATGCTCTTATCTCGGCTCTGTATAACACCGAAGAAGAAGATGAAGATGCAGAGCTTCAGCAGGAACAGCCGGAGCAAGATAAAGACGAGGATGTCCCGACTGATGATATAACGTCTGTCCTCGTTCTTCGGAAGAATGAGTTCGAAAGACGCAAACGCAATAAGGCCGGGTCTATCCAAGCCTTAAGCCCCAATAAACCGCACATCAAAGCGATAACGGATAGGTCCGGGTATAAGACGCGCATCATAGAAGATGGACACGATGATATGAGCCCTGTCTTTGTCGGTATCGTCATCCCAACAGTAGAGGAAATGCAAAATATCATGTGGGGTAATAAACTCTACACAGACTTTGACGCGTTTAATACAAGCCCGCCCGCAAGCCGGGAAGCATATCGCGGCATTGTCCTTTGTCCCCCTGAAGGACTATCTCCTGATGAGCTAGAGACATACGACACGGAAACGGTGAAAGCCATCTTTGATATGGCTCGGTATCACCCTCAATCCATAAAATTCAAACAGCCGGTCAAAGATATCCTTACAAAAACGCTGACGACTATTTTTATGCGTAGCCCTAATGTTTTGGCGTTGACCCTACGCGAATTTGAGGACGATTTTTATCAAACACAGTTCGAAAGCCCGTCGTCTCAAATGTCCCTAACCCTCGTTTTAGAGGCTGTCCGGCAAAACTTTGCATCGAACAAAATCATGTTTAACGGCGTTGAGGTTATGCAAAAATACAAGGAAAATAAGGAGAATCTCAGAAGCCTAAAAAACGATAAGTGTCAGAAATATTCATTTACATACCCCGCTGAAATAAGGGTCATGATTAGAGACTTAATCAATCATAGCTCCAATGAAATTTCGGAAGAACTCTTGGAGCCCACAATAAATAGCGGCAAAGAAAATATTAGCTTCTTCGATGGGGCTCGGTTCGATGCCTTTCTTCGAAACGCCATTGCTCGACACTCTTGCGACGATGAACAAGGGAACCCTGGCTTCAATACGCCCGCGTTCATTGATGAAGTCCATGACAAACTCTCAGGGATGCCCAATCATAAGAAAATCGAAATTATTTTTCATCACCTCCTGGAACAAAACGCCTCTTATGGTCTCCCTGCGAGCGATTCCTACTACCTTTTTGATAAGAAAATCATCAATAAACTAAAACCTGAGCTGGAGAAAACTGGTTTCTTTGATGTCCAGGAGCTTTTCAAGAACCTGACCCCTCAAGAAGTCTTTCAAAGTACCCGACTTTGCGAGAGCATAAAAACGAAAGGCTTCAAGACCTATCTGTCATCCGAAATTCTTACGATGGTCGACAAAATCTATCATGATAACTCTGAGACCTCACAATTAAAATTAGGGAAACTGTTTTCTTTGGCCATCGGCATTCCTATCAGACCAAAATCTAAAGCCCAAGACATCTACTGGAAAGATGAGCAGTCCGTTTTTGAGGCGGATGTCAAAACAGCGAACCTGGCCCAATACATTCCCGTCGAAGTCTTTTCAGAGACCATCGAAGAGGCTATCTTGTCTGGTGACATTCAAACGATAAAAGAAATTGTCGCGTCAGATATCCGTGCCACAGCTCAGAAGATATGGAACAATCCCGAAACGGCTCAAATATTCGCAGACATCTGTGTCGAACATACAGATGATATGCTCGCCAAGGCTCAGGAGCGGAACAGAAAAACAGCCGTCAAATTCAGTCCCTCTCCATCCCCATAATAACAATCACAAGAAAACGTTCTGGGGAGCGCTTTCTTTGTTGCCCGGCGTCCTCATGGACATTCCCAGAACTTTGTCCTGCGACAGAATAGAAATCGAGGACGCCGATACTTCATGGGTTATCGCGAAATTGGCTGGGAGGCCATTTGCCAAAGAGATTAGAGCCTCTTCCAGGACATGCTCCCCTGCGCCATCTTCTGGGTCCACTATCAGATGCTTGACACGCGCCTCAATTTTCAAAATTGACTCACCTGAGTTTTCATTGGCGAACCATAGTGCGTTTTGTGAGTCCGTGGTGCAGTACAGATATCTGTTCTGGCCAAAGTTTGCGCCGCGCTTGCTATCTCCAGGCTTCCATCCATCTCTGGAAATGGCTACCGCTGATTCCTCGGTGGTACCATGATATAAGACGACTTCTTCAAGCAGCATGTTCTGAACAGAGCGGTTCACTGACACACACTCCTGAGAGTTGCTGCACACGGCTACGACATCAATATACCGCATATGCAAAGGCTGCGATAGGACAAGCGTTTCGCTATCATCATCCATCTCAACAAATCCAGGGTCCACGGCGAGAAGCACCATAGCGCGGCCAGAACTAAGCCACTCATCCGGCTCATCCCATGAAAGCTCCGTCCCCACAGGAAGGCCCTGAGAAATATCTGGCATCCCAGAAATATACATCGCCGTGTACAATTTCATTTCGCTCATTATCCGATACCCCTCTAAATACATAGCGAGCATATCATGGGACAAAGCAAGCGTTACCAGGAGAAGATTAGGTTGGGGAACATTGCAGCTTCGCACGCTTTTCAGCATCCACCGGAATGTTTTGTTCATTGCTAGAGAGCCGCGCCCTCACTGAACTTTATCCGACCATATGATATGTAGTGCGAGCTAACATGTCATACTCTGAATTCGGCGCACCCCAATGCGTCCCTATTTTGGCTCTTGGAAACGGACATCTTCGCAATGTCTTGTTCGCCTCCGTTGGTTTATGTCTTACTCATATTCCCATCACATGTCAACAACCTTTTTGCATCATTTCCCACTTATCGAAATTTCAGCTCAGACCCCCTCATGTTGACGATGTAGTATTTGCCTGATATAACTAAGAAACTGTTTTCCAGGAAGACTGATATGGATGCTCAATTTTTTGGACACTACCTTAATCTTTTAAGATTGAGCACGAGAGGTACGTCAACACGGTCCTATCATATCTTTGATGAAGAAATCTTCGAGATAGACCGTGATGGGAGTCCCATCGATTATGTCGAACTGCCGCCGGTCGCATTCTACCTAGCCATCAACTCGCACGTCTCGGGACGCCAGGGGCCGGTTTATCCGGTCATGGGGCAAATAATGCGAGACTATAAATTCGTGGATAGTCTCATCATTCACATCGACGGTGATTCTAGCGCCCCTCCAGTCTCGAAAGAAGAACAACATGCGGCTCGGCAAGCTCTAAGCGCCCTTTTGAAACCAGTCTACTTCTCAGTCACTGCAAACGCAGTCTGGCAGCCCGGCGATAGCGCACGCTCGTGCATATCCGTCACAGTTCAAGAACGATGCACTTTGTCCGGTGGGCAGACTTTTGCATATGAGCGTGTCCTCAAACACAAGAGTGCTTTGACCACCGGCCCGGCACTCTTACGGCACAAGCTATACAATTTACCTGGGGTCTTTTCTGAATATGAGGGAATCTCAGTTCGTCTTATCGACGAAGTTGAGCTGCCTAAAGCGCATCTTCTTTCTGAAGGCGACAATGAAGAGCGAGTTCTCGCCATAGCCCTGGATGAAGTTCACCAAAAAATTCTGGGGCCACTGACTGCTATGAAGCTGAGACACGAAAAAGAATGGTCGAAAATCAACACCATGCAACAGGCGTATTTGTCACAAAAAAGAAAAGATGAGGAACAGTTGCTGCTGGACATCAACAACTGACCTCATCCCAAAATGGTTATGCCTGAATATCAGTGACCATTTTATCGAAAGCCATCCAGTAACGCTTCATTAGAAGGCGTAGGATGGTTTTGGTCCGTTTTCCTTTGTGAACCGCATGCCAATAGGACTGGGTTCCAATGTTCCTTACCACATATAGGACGCCATCATTATCCATGAAACTCATAGGCGAGTCTTCTACCGTCTGTGACGCGATACGTCCCAGAAAAACGGGGGCAATGCTAACAGGGAGCACCAACAAGAAGCCGATGAATAGTGCAGCGATAGAGATGACGACCATCACCATAAGAGGAACATGTAAGAGCGCCAAGGGATGTCCGAACAACAAAATAGCACCCATAACAACAGGGAAGAGTGCCGAAACCACTACATTTGAAAGGAAGATGGACTTAAAGATGTAAGCATCTTTTTTACTTTGAGCCCCATATGCGATACTCCGCGCCCTCTCACGGAAACGAAGTAGGTCCAACTTGTTGCAGCCGACGAAGCTGAGCAGGAAAACCACAAACGCCAATACCAAGATATGGGCATTAAGCTTTCCATCCAAGATGCCCAAGAAAATCTCGGTTGTCACCAGGAATGAGCCCAAACTCCAAGCGGCCAGGTCATGCTCATCTTTAATTCTGGACCCCGGTGCGATAAAGGGCATCGCTCTAACGGCACCGAGCCAACCCAAAAATACAGAGGCCCCAACGCTCAGGGCGACAGCGAGTAAGAGACATAGATGTTGTTCTCCAGAGAAATTATTCTCTGGTATAGCACGAATGAAGAAGTCGCGCAAAACCTATGCCATCATCTCTGCCAACGCCGAAGGGTTTTTGAAATCTTTTTCAGAGAGGTCGACAACAAGACCGTCTCCATAATATTCCCGTTTGTCGAGAATCACGAAACTATGAGACGGGACATCCGCAACAAGCTTCGTGCGACGGCCAGCATACTCTTTCAATACCGTAAACGACCGTCCATAGGCACTCAACCAATCTTGAATCGTGCCAATTTGCTCGCCTCCCTCCGAGTCCTTCACCTTGTCAAAGAGTGGACCCAAAAGTCCTTTAGGGCTAAGAGAAACCACACTGTCGCGAATATTCTCGTTCACAGCGCCACGCAGAACCATCGTGTCTTCTTTATCCAAAAAGATGATAACGATGTTGTTCCCCTCAGCGAGCTTGACCATGTCCTCGATGTCATCTCCGAGTTGAACCTGGTCAAGCTTATCAGCAATTTGTTTCGCAACGCTAGTCATCGTATGCTCTTTCGCGACAAATCAAGAAGACATGAGAAACGTATGCCCTCATACCGCTATCAGCATGAGGGCATACAACGTCAGGCATTCAATTCACAAAGGTCGATTACCAGTCCCCGACTATGAACTTCTCCATCTTCGAGGATGGTGAAACTCTGGTGTACTCCCGCCGTTGAGAACACCCAACCGTCATCAGAAAACTTTCCAGAAACGACGATAGAGGCGTCTCGCGCCGCCATCCACGCCCGAATGGATGAAAGTGCATTCTCTTCGGCATTGTCCCAGGCTGTTTGCGTGGTCTCAATCGCCTGCTCTAGAACTTGGGACAGCGGCTCCAGAAGGCCATCACGGCTTAGTCGGAAACTGCCTGGGCTCACTTCATCACTGATGACGCCGGACAGGTCGATGATATCATCACTTAAGCCGGAAATGATGACGACGTTGTTTTCCTTAGCGAGGCGAATGACATCAGCCGGAAATTCCCGATATTCAGAATTTTCAAGCCTGCGAGCAATATCTTCAGCAATCTGGGACATCGTTTTTCCTTCGAGTTGATAAGGCCACTTATATATTAAATAGCTCATATGTCAACCTATATTTTAGGCCATTACATTTTCTCCGTTGCGGAGGTCTCACAGGTTAAATTAACTTGACACCCAATCTTTCACAGGACATGATGCTCTTATCGAAACGGAGAAAATGTAATGACGACCATCGCAGAAAAGATTGACCAGGCCCTGGAAATTATCGCCGAGGAAACTGGTGACCGCCTCAGTGAGCTGGATATCCAGCATTCTCTTAAGCCCTATTTCGAGACAGACACTTCGATGCCGAAAGAATATCGCCTTGGAAATCCGGCATTAGGGTTCGGAGGCAAGCTGCGTCGGTCTTCTCAAAACAGTCACCTCTATGTGTCGGCGTACTCTGAAGACATGAAAGGTGACATCCCGGAAAGGCTTAATCGGATTAATGCCCGGCTGAAAGAGCTGGGCTGACACGGGCTCAACAAAAAGGCCACTACCTAGACTAGGTAGTGGCCTTTTTGTTGAGCAAATCTCTATTTCAGAAAGGGCTTCGTTACGACGAAGCCCCTCTTGATTCCGGTGGGATTATGCCTTCGGCGCGATGCGCAGGAAAAGCCCCTTGCCCAGCGACACGACATCAGCAGTATCCTTCTGCGTCACAGAATCTGCGTATTCGAGACTTGAAACATTCGGCAACTGAATCGTCAGGCCGTTCAACGTGAAGTTCTGCACCACATCGCCCGGTCGGATATCAGACACAGGTACGAAACTGGCACCGCTACCCTTCGTAGCTGAAATACGATAGTTCAGGATGTCCTCGCCATGATGGGGCTGGCTCACAGATGCCTAAATCCGATATCCGACGATAATAGTGCCCGGTTCCATAATATTATCACTGGAACAGCTCGCGACGTATCCGAATGTCCTCGTGTTTGCTACGTCTGCGACATGGTCATTATCGACATTGACAGTCGCAAGAACCGTCTCAGCTCCGGCGGCATTCTTGGAGAACAGCGTCAGGGTTCGAACCGTGACGGGAGCAGCAACCGCATGGGCTTCATGCTTGGTATTGTGATGCACAGCCGCAGCCGTAGCAAACTGAGGAAGGCCAAATGCCGCACCCAGGCAAAGAACACTGAGAAGCTTCATACGCATAACGCGTCTCCATATAAAAGATGCAAAAATGCACCGACGGCCTTCTTTAACAACACTTTTTTCCTATTCGTCAATAATCTTTTCACAATTCCCAAAAATATGCTATACTAACGACCGATAGGTAGTTTTGAGGAGGTTCCTATGTCACTTCTATCTTATATTGGACGGCTTATTTTTACTCTGGGCGGGGTTGATGCTATCTTATACGCCAACGGTCTATCCAGTCGACGTGGAGAATTTATATGAAAGCTTCTTCAAAGCTTGTTGCAACCCAGATTACGTCAACGCTTATTGACAATATCATCCATACCATCACCATGGTCATGGCGTTGAATATGAGCGCTTCTGGTGGGCTGGCGACAACGATAGCTTTTGTGGCTCCGTATTTTCTTTTTTCACCGTTGGCCGGTGAACTTGGAGACCGATACTCCCGAAGTCGTCTGATGTTCGCATTCAAAGTTCTGGAGCTCATCCCCATCGTTCTCATGGCTTTCGCAATCCATTACGGTAACTCTCATATCGCCTTAGCTGCAACCATTAGTGTAGGCACATTGGCCGCATTTATTTCTCCCTCCAGGTTCAGCCTAATTTCTGATATCGCCGGAGAGAAAGTTCTCAAGCTGAGTAGCTTAATGGACGGTTCAACTTTTATGGCTGTGCTAGCCGGGACGGCCATAGGATTAATGATGCCGATATCCGGGCACTCTGCCCTTCACCATAGCGGCACCATTATTATCATCGAAACCTTTCTGGTCTACCTCATCGGTGTCAGGCTGGCATGGACATTGGCCATGGATGTCCCAGGCACAGTCGGAAAAGACGAAATATCATTTTCATATCGCAAGACACTCTCCCACATCATCAGCAATATCACTGCATATGGTAAATGGCGTCCAATCATGGCCCTTTCCGCATTCTGGGGCATCTCATCGGTCATGATATCAGAAGCGGAACCTATCGCTGTCTCTCTAGGTCTCGATGCCAGTACCATCAGATATATTGTCCCCATTATGTCTGTCGGCATAGGATGTGGCGCACTCTTTACGGCATACACCGGCTATAGAAATCTCAAAGTGGCATCTGTCATTATGACATTGTCCTGCGCAGGGCTATGTCTGCCTCTACCACATGGCGTTTTCGCAATCTTCTCTGCGCTGTCCTTCGTTATGTGCTTCGCCGGTGGCATGCTCTCATCCGTCCTCTATGCTGAAACCATCGAGAACACAGAACATCACACATCCTGTATCGTCGCAGGAAACAACATTGCGAACGCACTCGTAATGTCAGTCTTCTCTGCCGTTCCTCTCCTTATTCCACATGCGACAACAGTGCCTAGAACAATCCTCCTGGTCAGCGCCCTTATTTGTACGCCATCATTCTTCATAGTGTGCCTGAAGGACAAAAAGCATTAAATTTACACCCCCTGCTATTCAGCTATTTATTCATCGCCTATCTCCGGCTACCATGCTATAAAGCTAACGAACGTTAGTTAGTTAGTGGAGATTGTTATGCGTTCTATTCTGTTTGCCGTTCTGACATTCTTTTGCCGCGCCTTCTATAAAATGAAAATCGAAGGCACTCCAGTTTCTGTCCAGGCCGATGGTCCGCCCGTTATGTATACATGCAATCATGTGTCATTTTTTGATGCTATGTTTGTCGCGTGCGTCGTCCCGAAGGGTACGCCTTTTGTCGTCTACGGACCTGTCGCTCGCGGAATTGTGTGCCGGTTCTTGAAACTCATCGGCTTCACGTTGATTCCCGTGGAGACCAGTTCACCACATTCCGTGAAAACCATGGTGAAAGCCCTGACAGACCCGAACGGAACGCGCAGTCTGGTTATCTTCCCAGAAGGCCGTTTGACGACGACCGGCAGTATGATGACGGTGCAACCTGGAGCAGGTCTAGTCGCCGCGAAGTCCAATGCTCTCATCGTGCCGATGCATCTCCAGAATGCTGAGTATCTCAAGCGCAACCGGCTGGCTGGCCTTTTTGCCAAGCGGTTTCGTCCAAATATTACGATGACTATCGGTTCTCCGGCGATGCTCCCTGATTATTCAAGCGAAACCCCGAGGGTCCAGCGTGAGAAATATGCCCGTTTTCTAGAACGCATGCTCATGGAAACAGGTCTCGGAGACAATCGTAATCTCCTGACAGCGTTTCTTGACGCTCGCCATTACAACGGAAAAAACAAGGTCATCATCGAAGATGTACGGGATAACAAACTCTCATACAAATCCCTGCTTCGTATGGCCATCGCCGCCGGGCGCTTTGCAAGTTCCGGCCTGCCCGCAAAACAGAATATCGGTGTCCTTCTGCCCAATTCCGGCGTAACTATTGCGACGATGTTCGGTATCAGCTTTTACGGTGATGTTTTTCTCCCGCTCAACTTCACATCTGGTGTGGAAAATCTGGTCTCCGTTTGTCGGACTGCCGAAGTCAAACGAGTTGTGTCATCACATGGCTTCATCGCCAAGGCAGGTCTGGAAGCCGTCGAGCAAGCTCTGATACAGTCTGGCGTCGAACTGATTTATGCCGAGGATATGGCCAAAATCTCTTTCTTCGAAAAAATGAAGATTCTTCTGACATCGTGGATGCCAAAGCGTATGCCAGGTTTTCATGTGTCGGCCCAGGATACCATGGTTATCCTCTCGACCTCTGGTTCTGAAGGTGCGCCAAAGTGTGTATGCCTTTCTCATGCGAACATGATGACGAATATTCAACAGGTCCTCAGAACGATTGATGTTACCCCGGCTGACCGTTTTCTCAACGCCATGCCAGTTTTCCATAGCTTCGGCCTCATGGGAGGTGTACTTCTGCCGGTCCTCCGTGGGGCCTGGAGCTATCAATATCCATCCCCTCTGCATGGTCGCAATATTACGGCGATATGCTATGGACACAACATCACCATCACATTCGCCACCAATACATTCCTGAACATCTGGGCATCTCATGCGACACCTCAGAGCTTTTATAAGATGAGGGCCATTGTCGCCGGTGCTGAAAAAGTAACGGACAAAACCCGTCAGCTCTACTCTGAGAAATTCGGTGTCAAAGTTCTGGAAGGATATGGCGCAACAGAAGCATCCCCCGTCCTGGGCCTCAACACATTCATCCACAACAAGCCGGGGTCCATCGGACATCTGCTTCCGGGTATCGCGATGACATTGGAAAGTGTTCCGGGAATGGATGGTAAGCGTTTGAAGGTTGCTGGGCCTAATATTATGCAGGGATATCTTAAAGCAGAAGCCCCCGGCGTGCTGGTCCCGTCCGATGGTGAATACGACACCGGAGATATTGTCGAAGTCGACGGTAATGGGTTCGTTACGATTTCTGGGCGGGCTAAGCGTTTCGCCAAAATCGCTGGTGAGATGGTGTCTTTGGGAAGCAGTGAAATGCAGCTAGAAAATGCTCTGGCGTCACGGATGGCCGTGATAAAGAATTCTGCTGGCCCGGCGAAAGCAAGTTTGTTCGGCTCTGCCGTCGTGGCAATCCCAGATGAAAAGAAGGGGGAAAAGCTCATCGCTCTTGTGACGATGCCTGAGGCCGAACTCCTGGAAATCAAAGGGGAAGTCCAATCCGCTATGAGTGCCCAGGGCGCGACTGAACTCCAAATCCCCAAAGTCTTCGTTAGCATTGAAAGACTTCCTCTTCTGGGAACCGGCAAAGTCAATTATCCTGAGCTGATAAAAAGCTTATGATATCACAGAAGTATTCACGGACATCCGATATACAATCCTTATATCCGTGAATACTTCTGTCTGGAGATGGTGAGATGAACTTTTTGAAAAAAGCTGAAATGGGCACATTCAAAGCGAATGTCGGAGGTGTAACCATTCAGGTTCCCCTGAATATGTCGGCTGCCGTCGCGTTGGCTCCCAGAGAGGATGCTCAAAAGCGCAGACTTTACCAGACCTATACGGCTCTTGCACTCAACTCTTCAGAAGATGGTCTTTTCGCCATGGTTTCTGACGACAGTGGGGACGAAAAAATTCTTATGAGATGGATGGCCCGAGGTTCGGCACTCTCTAAATCCGAGGGTCTGGCCTTTTCGAGGCTGATGGCAACGCCCTGACAGACGCACACCGATACTGGCTCCTGGACAAAGAAGTCGAATTTTCTCTCATCCTCCAGGAAATGGCTCAAACCATAGAAAATGTAGGCCCACTCAGCGAGGACAATGATAGCGCGGAACTTATTCTTTCCCGGCTCCAAAGTCGCTTCGTTGGCATAGCGACAAATCGAGCTTCAACAGCGTTGCCTGATGAAATCGGTCAATATATTTTCTCCGGCAAAGACAAGCATAACATCTCATCTGAGCCGATGATTGATTATATCGTCTCTCGCATTGATGAGGCTGTCGCTAATAAGCACGATGAAGCTGTCGTCATTCATCGGATGATATCGAATGACATTCTTGAAAAGAAACCCAATGGCGCGATGACCATCAATGATGGCCTCGCCGCAAGCCCGAAAGTTGTCGAAGCTATCGCGAGGCATATCAAAGATAGACCAGATATCTATTCCTACTCTTTTGTGGAGAATGCCGACGATGTCGCAATGGCTTGGGCGGTCACCAAACTCATGTCAACCCGACATCTTTCCTTACAGGATATCCAGAAAGGATTGCCTAATGCTACCTTGAAGGATGAGAAATTCAAGAATGGCGTTTCGGTCTTTATTGTGGAAACCGAAAAGATGATTCGCAACATCGGCAAAGGACAGATATCCCCGGCGGACACATATTACATCGCCGGAACACAAGGTCTCTTGTTCGGCCTTGCTGCCTGTTCTGATGTCGCTGACTTCGAAAGCCTGGTGGAGACCCTACCGAGTAATGGACAGTGGAAAGTCGGAGCCCCAAATCCTTCCGCGATTTCCGAGCATACCACAAAATCTTTGGAAGGGATTGTCTCCGCCGCTCAATGTTACGAAGGAGACACCCCATCAATTTCCGCTGATACAGTGGTAGAAGCTTTCGTCACCAGGGCTAACGATTCGCAACAGGCAAAGACGAATAGCGAACTCGATGCCATCCAGAAAAAGTTTGAGGAAACGATATCGCCACCATCAGAGCGAAAACCGGCACCGTCACCTTCCAGATAAAAGAAAGCCCCGGCGTAGAACCGGGGCTTTCTTTTATCTTATGCCTCCCGCAGCTCAGTTAAGAACTCTGCCTCTTCCTTAGAGGGGTCCTTTAGCACCCGGACTGCCAGCAGCATTTCCTGACCATCCACTGTAACCGGGCCATGAAAATGCTGAAGAACCCGCTTGGACAGTTCAGCAGAAGCGCCAGTCTGCTCCCGGACAGTCTCAATATCTTCCTTCGAAACAGGAACCGGCGGACGCAGCTTGATAAGCCGTACCGGCTCCCAGCCGTCCTTGCAGAGCTCCGTGGGGCGACCAAACACCGGAACCGCATTCTTGTTGAACCAATCTCCCTTCTTGGGGACGGTCTCAAAAGTCGTTTCCGGCTTTTCTGCACAGGAGGTGCAAAGAGCTACATCACGGGCGGGATACCAATGCCCAGTTCTCTGGCCGCACATGCAGCAACCTTCAGAGCAGTCTTCATCCATAAACAGAACGGTCACGGTCACGTTGGTATCTCCTAAATCGATAGACCTGACTATATACGAAAAATAACAGGTGTCAACATATTTCACGCCTATTCATAAACTCATTTCCATGGTCGGAGCAGCTTTGCATTCCACTGGCTTTTCATTCGAAAAAATCTCTGGAACATCCATGCCTCTGTTTTTACGCCGTTCCATGATTTCTCTAAAATCTTCGGCCCATTGGGCGACTTCAGGGCAGGTGTACAAGAGCTCCTCAGCATCTTCAAATTTCCTCCCCTTAAAAACCCTGGGTTTATATCTCAGGTCACTCTCTGAGCAAATAACAATAGCTTCCTCGCCGAACTGGTCCGCAGTGATATCTATGACCTCTCCGTCTAGAACGCCCCACAGATGGCCTGCATATTTCCCGTCAGATATTCGATACCCATGCTCACTGTCATACGGACTAGAGGAAACATTCCCGATACCGCCACAAATCTGTACGTCTCCATTGGAAATCAGGTGGAGAAAGATAGTTGTAAACCGGCACATATCCACAGACGGGCAAGTTTCATCCAGGGTCGCACCATATTCTGACCATTCCCAATTAGGATTATCCCGCATCTCTTTCCATCGCGGCAAAAGAAACTTTCTTATCTCTTCCAAAGACTGCCGGAGTTCCATAACTTCCATCCTTATCCTACTTATCGAAGTAAGTGGCATTCCCGAATGATTATGTCCAATGCAAAAACATTGTTGACAAGGACGTTTATTTTATATATCTAGAAGGAACCGAAACACAAGGATGCTGAAGACAATGACTGAAACCACCGCTGACAAACAGGAAGTCGAATACCAGGCCCTGTCCGCTTCTCTGGCCCAAAAGCCATTGACGGTCAGTGCGATGTATGTCCTCTATGTCGCCACCCAGTCATCCTTCCTGGTGCGCACCAGCGCATCTCTGGATGGTATCGTGAAAATTCAGCGAATGATGAAGCGCGAAGACATCGCCATCGATGATAATACGACTGTTCCAGAAAGCTATTACGTCGACGAAATCACTCCCTTTTCGTTTGTTCGCATTAATGCGGGCTTCACCGAGCTGGCGAGCTATGACCTTGGCAAGGTCCTCAAGCGTACAGACACATCGCGGCTCAATGAATATCGTCAGGAAAAGGGGCTGCCTCTAATCCCTTCCGAACTTTTTCATTATACGGCGCAGATATATTTCATGTCGCAGGCCATTAGGCGTTATCTCGAAGAGCACCCGGACTTCTTTGCCGACCTCAAGGCACGGATTAAGGCCGAGCGGGAAAGCGAAACCTTTCTGGCAACGGTGCGACGGCGTCGCCGGACCTTCTCTTCTTCCTCCAAAGAAGAATTCGGCGTAGCAGGCCTGTATCGCATTCTTCGGGAAACGGCGGCGTCATATTACATTGAGCCCGTCACAGTCGAAGGCGATAAAACTGAACGGTCTTATGCCTTCGACTCTGTCACATCTCGGCGCAACGGTCAGCTTCTAGTCGCCAAAAGTGATGTCTATAAAAAAGACATCACTCTGGAAGAATATAAGCGAATCCGCACTATCACGAACGCATACTGGCAGGAACGAGATGAAGCCGTCTCCGTGCTCAATGAACAGATTAAAGAGCTTACCGATGCGCATGAGCGTCGTCTAGCTCAGAAGCTGGCCATGTACACGGATGACATTGAAGGCAAAAACGCCTAAGAAATAGGGTATCAATAAGGCTCTATCGCCGGGGCCTTACTGACACCAACCTCCGTTATCTTTTTCACGTTGGCAGCAGAGAGAGCCGCAGACAATCTGGCTTTGCCCGCCATTTCGTCTGCATGCTCGATGCTCAGAGATTTAACATTCTCTGTTATCTCATCAAGGGCCTCTCCAGATACCCCAGGTTGCGAGATGCGATTGGCGGTATCCGCCCCATAATAAGGGATGTATGAGGAGATAACAGCCCTAGTCACCTTCTGAATAAAATCACCCTGGTCCTGGAAAAGCTCCTGTGCGGCCCGGAGTCTCTTAGACGCCGACACGTCATTCATAAAAACATCGTCGAGATAAGAAACCCTGATAGGGTCTCGACCCGTTCTTAGCATCTCCGATATGCCTAACTCACACTGTGACGCATAGGCATGAGCCAGCTTAGTCACGCCGGGGGCCGCTTTGTCAAGTCCCAGAATACGACCGAACCTGGCCAAGTGTAGTTGTGTACTCCCAGCACCGAGAAGGTCAACGAGTGTATCATCGTCGTTCTCGCTAACAAAAACATGCTGCAAATCAGGATTGCGAGCGATGTCGTAAATCTGCGAAATGAAGCTTTGGGCTGCATCGGTATCCTTGGAAAAAACCGGCAGAGCGAATACCTTGATTTGACGAACAACATCAAGCGGACAACTCGCGCCTATAGCCGTCGCAGTTACGAGTGTAGCAGCCATATCTGGATTGGCCAGGCCAGTAGTCCTAGTAAAGTGGTTCTTGACCTGTCTATGAACATCCTCGAAGAATTCCTGTGGAGCTGAAGGCAGGTCAACAGTCTTGTTCTTCAAAACAGTCTCTAGCGCGAGAACAGAAATTCCGCCGCCAATACATATCGAATGGACATCGTCCACAGCATATTTCTGGGCCAGAGTATAGCTTCCCTTGAAAAAAGTCTGTTTCGTCTTGGGCAGCAACGGAATGACCGGCAAATCCTTCAAAAACGTCTCAATCGAATCATGGTCTGTTTCTGGCATAACGTTTTGAAGAGCTTGACGGATACCAGCTTCAAGAGACGATTTCCCAATGACCTTGCGCAAGAGCTTATCATGTCCTGGAGCAAGCTTTATTTTCGTCGTGTCGCCCTCATCAATCGTCATTTGAACGCGCTTGCGGTTGGGTAGCTCAAGGATGACGATATTTTGCCCCCGCTCCGATGTCTCGACAAAGTCCACACCTTCGATATCAGGAGCCAACCCGTGAGATGCAAACGCAGTCAATGGAACATAAATCGTTATTCCATTGTCGTAGTGACGGAAGAATGTCTCATTCTGCACCTTGATATCGTCAAATTTATGCATAGCCATATCCTTCCCAAGTCGATTTCTGTCATTGTACCATGCTGTCACCAATATGACTGACACGTCTCGCTTAATTTAAGCTCTCGTTGTGTCAAAAATTATTCATCTAAAATCTCAAAATCCGGGACAAAGTAATATCGAGCAATACTATTGTTGTCGGGGCTTAGTTCAACACAAAAACAAAGCTTTTCAACACCTTAATTTCAGGGTGTTCTCGATATCACATGCTATAAACCCGATGGGATACTCCGTCCCCGAAACTTAGAAAGTATAGATAAGATGAAAAACTTAACAACATACCCTCATAGGGGCGTAAAAAACCGAGGTGTCACCCTCGTAGAAGTTATGATGGTTCTAGGGGTGATGGCCTTTCTTCTTGGACTTATCACGACCATCATGAGTATTGTTTCAGACCATCGGAAAACAATGAGCTTCTATAAGAAATATTCATTGTGAAGGATGCCATGACATCATTAACCGAAAATGCGAACAAGACTGTCGAAAATGATGATTTGGCCCCAGTCCTCTATAAAGCGAAGGCCGTTCCTCAAAAATATTTCTCAAGCTCTGAGAATTTGATTACTCCATATGGCACCCAGATAAACCTGTATACGAACGCCTGGGCGGTGTCTGATATTACTCTGTGGCTGTCTAGTGTGCCAAAAACAGCGTGCATGCTACTCGGTTCAGGGGGCTGGGGAGGAAATCAAAGTGTCAACAATGTTCGGATAAACGGTCTTTTGACATCAAGCAATATCTCACCTCAAGAGTTGGCGCAAAATTGCACAGATTCAAACGCCATCGCTATCAACTTTGATGATAACTAAACCTGAGGCCCCGTGTCAGGAGATGTCAGAAAAATAGGGTTGTTTTTCTGACATCAAACTACTTGCGCAGTAGATATCTCGGGCATGGCCGCTTTCGCTTCCCAATCTTAAACCACCTATCTTAAACCACCTGCCCGGCGGAATGGGAGAATGCTTTACACGGGAGGACAGAGTCTGGACAAGATGCCCTGAAGAGTATTGTGGTGTGTGTAATCATTCTCAAAGAGCTTTTCCATCTTCTTGATAACTTCCAGAAGAGTCTCTGTATCGTCTTCGACGAAAGCATCCTCATTACGATTGTCGCCGCGAGGGTCACATTGGCCTTCTGTGCCGAATACGTCGTCCTCGTTCAGAGTGTCACAAAAATCATTGATGACATCAGACGCATCCTCAGGTCTGTCCTTGGCCAAGGCAGTGAGAACAGCAATATCATCCTTGAGGTCATGTGCATTGACTGCTTTCTTCATGCGTACAGTGAGGGCAGCCATATCATTCTTGAGATTATCACTCATAAATATACTCCCGAAGACCAATGATTTCTCGCTCTATTCTTCGCCCTACTTCCAGATATGTCAACCCTAATTCGTTGTCAGAAGAAATTTTCGTCTTCTCCAGAATATCGGGAATCCCGCAAAATGATTTCTGTTAGAAACATGAGGTTGTTTTTCTAACAGAAATCATTGGGTATTATGGCAATCAAGCTCTTATCCCATCAAACCACTTGCGAGCATTCTCCAGGTCAGTTTCAGATACAGCCTTGCCGATACGATTGAGATGCTGGAATGCTGAAAATGCTTCGATACCCGGCTCGTTGACATCTGTGATGACAATGCGTGTCTCTAGAATATTTCTGTAAAGAAGGTCGAGATTGTCCAACGCTTCATTGGAAAAGGCATTTTCTGCCCTGTTGATAACATGTCTCCGGTAATCGCTGCCAATAAAGTAATGGGCCGCGATGTGATTGTCGAGTTCAGCATGCCCCGGTGTCATGAAATCCATTTTCATGGTTTCAGCATTCAGAACCAGGAGTAGGCCATCTGCACACCACGTTTCCAGTTCCTGGGTGTCACAGTCGACTTCTTTCTGAATGGCCTCCATTTCTTCAGGAGACATACCGGCCCACGCCAAAGTCGCCAGTCTGTTATGACCGTCCAGAATGAAGCTGGGCGACAGCGATGGCGTCGGCAAAATAGGCCCGACACGGACGGCTCCCTCATTCAAGGCTTCGCGTTCATCTTTCGGAGGTGTCCAGATGATAAATGTCCCGATGGGATACCGCCGTCTGAGTGAGTCGAAAAATGCGAGCACATCTTCCCGTTCCCAGACATATTTCCGGTTGAAAGGGGCATTCGCAAAATGCCCTTCCTTGACTTCATTAAGAAGCGTACCAAAAAATCCACCGCGCTGTCTGATACTCATGAGTGTCACCCTTAATCCGATATTCATCTTATATTATACTAATTTGGCTCTGTCAAACTCTTTCGAGAGGGAATGATTGCTATCTTCAGGATGCCCCTTACAATAACCGCTGGAGCCAGGACTTACCACAACGAGTCTCCTGTCTTTGACCTGGGGCATCCGTCCAATATCCCATAGCCATTTTCATTGATTTTTAAAGTGACCTTGTGTTATTATTTATCGCTGCCCTACGCACGCCGCGCCCGATATCGGCAAAGTGGGGATTTTTCTGGTTTACTACCTCTTGAATCCCTCTTACGGGATGATGAATGGCAACAGGGCGCACTATTAGTCATCTCCTTGGAGAGTTTGAGATGAATATCACACAAAATCAGGTCAAGAACCTGTCTCGTATGCTGTCTAAAAAGACAGGCGAACCCTACATGAAATGCTTGGACGCTATTTCTGAGACATTATCAGGGTTACGTTGGAATATCTTGAAAGTCAGCTTTGATAAGGAAGAGCAATACAAACTTCCGGCATCAGAATTGTCTTCAATTCCTGTTAAAGGCTTCGAAGACACGAAAATACTATCATGCGACAACGGTACCCATGGTGTCTTGTATGGTTTTTCATGTCTCCCAGACGATAGCATTGAAGAACCCCCTTTTTATAAGTCAGACAATATTACTGATATTTCCATCCTTTCAGATGTCGAAAAAGAAATCCTGGCAAGCCTTGGAGACCTGGTGCCGACTGAAGGTTTAATGCGTTACCTTTTCTGCCGCCCTGCTCCTCGGCAACTAGATGGTGATGCCGTAACCCGGTTTGAGGTTTTTTCGCCCCCTCTACATGTCACAAACCGAGACCCAAAGGTTAGAATGGCTCTGTTTCGCAGATTCCCATTATTGATTAATATCCTGGCAGAATGGTTTTTCAGGGAATGGAAAAAACATCCCCGCAAAGCCTATGATATTATGCCTGATTTTCTTCCCTGTGCGACTGAAGAGAGCTCTCGGGCATGCATCATGTCTTCCTTAAATCTATTCGGATACGACCAGGAAAGTATCAAGCTTCTGTCATCCTATGAACTGGCTTCAGCTCTTTCAAAACTAAAACTTCCTCTCGACATACCACCTCCTATCTTTTTGAACGGCGGCAAAATCACTGTAGATGACATCCTGTCAGGGTTGAAAAGGCAGGAAGTGTCTATCTTTGCCCTTCCCTCTGAAATATATTGCCCCATTCTTATCTTCATAGAAGATGACACCGGAGTCAACTGCATCCGAGATTGGACCAATATTTACCATGCCATTAGAGCTCTGTCCTATATGACACAGTTTTCAACAAAAACGGGCGGGTATATTTCTTCTGATACTTTTGGCTGGTCTATCGTCAATATTTTTCAACCGGGACAATACAAGTATTGTCTCTGGGAACGTTATCGGGGCTTTAAAGGAACGACAAAGCCTGAAATTAGTCCTATTGCCCAGCGTTATTTCATGTTTCAGAATATCGAAGATTTATGCGACGCGGGAATGCGTGTCGCACAAAATATTCGACACATTAAATTTCCAAGCTCGTTTTATATCACGAGCGATAATTTCCCTGATATCATCAGGTCTTGTCCACAAATCCTTCAGCGACAAGCTAACCGGAAAGATTTGATAGCATCCGGCACTAATTCTGATGTCTATAGAGATATGAAAAAGCTGGCATCAATAGAATTTACTGGCGTCGCATTCCCGATACGATAATTTTAGTAAAATCCGGCGCAGTTTACACAAAAACTTTGCGCCGGACACAAAAGCGATGGAAATCCAACTCTCTTACGCAAAATCAATGCTAGATGTAATCGAAATTTTCCAGAAAGCGCAATTTATAATCGTTTTCCAGAGAGTGTAATCGTTTTCCTGGAATTTACAGGGAAATAATCACCTTGACTGTATTCTGGATTTACAAGGAATAAATTGGTCGGGGCACCCGGACTCGAACCGGGGGCCTCTTGTACCCAAAACAAGCGCGCTACCAGGCTGCGCCATGCCCCGACTAGGTAAGTCAGTACAAGTGAATATCTGAATGTCCCTGTAAATTTTGGCAGTTGGTGGACCGGGTGGGGGTCGAACCCACGACGCCTCGATTAAAAGTCGAGTGCTCTACCAACTGAGCTACCGTTCCAAAAGTTTGATTATGGTGCCGGGTGCAGGGCTCGAACCCGCGACCTCATCTTTACAAAAGATTTGCTCTACCAACTGAGCTAACCCGGCATCACAATCAAACCCTTGCCGCCAGGAGGCGGTTGATTAGGCCCCTCCTGGCGGCGACATCATGACCAGCCCCCACCGCGCTGTCATACCCTTTCACACCTCCATGAAAGCGCCAAACAATGCCGCGCTCTCAGACGATATGTGAACCTTACCTTTAGTATGGTGGAGGCAGACGGGTTCGAACCGACGGCCCCCTGCTTGCAAAACAGGTGTTCTCCCAACTTTGTTAAACCACCTATACGACGGATTTATCAAAGATAGTGCTACAAGCCCCATCATCCACCAAAACATTCAGATATTCACTTGTCAAAGACCTGAGCTTTGTACGAGACGACCTCGCCGCTGCTCTATAAACATATATATAGGGCCAATAAAAACATAATGCAAGACTAAAACTATTAACTTTATGTAATTCTTCGACCCATATAAATAAACATAGAAGTATTTACTTCAGTGTATAGACGTGATTATTTTCTTCAAGAACTCTATTTCTTGAAGTTTCCACATTTCTCGGCAATAAAAAAGCCCCGGACTTTCGCCTGGGGCCTTTGAGCTTGGTCATCAGACCTAACTCAGCTCACTCCCACGCGGTATTGCACGACAGGTTTTGTCGCGGTCGCTGGTGTGGCCGGTTTTGGTGTTGACATCGAATAAGGCATGACTGCCCTCCTGAATTACGTTCACCCATATGGGATACATCTGTATAACACAAAGGAATGACAATGAGCAACCTAAAATATCATCCTAGCAAATTAAGCTCCAGAATCATTCTGGAAAATTTTATGAGCGAGAACTTTCAGAAGTCTTATATAGAAAAGTGACCTGGAGACGGTTCATAGAGAGGTCATCACAACTACAACACATCACCGCTCGTTTAAATCGATGACCACCCCTTGACTATTTTGTCACCTGCAAGTGTCTTGGCGGCCATCCCAATTTGTTTAGCTCGAAATTTGGATTTTTTGAAAAAACATTTTATGATAGCCCCAACAAGCTTAGTTCAAACACACCGGACAGGTGGCTTAAAAGTGGCGTGAGAGTGGTTTGGAGCCAGAGCTCTACCGAATAGGTGGTTTAAAAGATACAGGATTGGGGCGCGAATGTCATCCAGTCAACCGCCGGGCAGGTGGATTAAAACGGCAATCTTTATTCACGACAGCCGAGTAAAATATCTATCCACATGGTATATTATCATAGCTTGAAGAGGATACGTTGATGCATATTTTATCTAGAGTGTTAATAATCGGATTATCGTCTGCAATCTCTCTGCATTCTGCATTGGCGACAGATATCTATTATCCTAAGTCATCACCACCGGAACCTCCGCAAATTATTCCACTTCCAGCTATACAGCACACGTCCTTACTATCTTTCCTTTCAGGAAGAAGCTTCTCCAGGACACTGTCGTTTCCGTCTCCTTACACGGGCTTACCTTCACTGGAAGAAGCCAGGAAGGAATCCCATATTGTCGACGAACAGGCGTCTCTTCTTGAGAAAATGGACATCGATTCCGTGAAATTTAATACATTCCACGACGCCGTCGTAAGAATGACAAAAGCATGGATGACACTAAATGTGAATAAAGACGCCATGACCGGCGATGTCGTGCAATTTTCTAAAAATAGAAACTGCACTTCTGGTTTTGGAAATAACGTTCGTAGAAAATTCGAAGGTTTTACTGAGAGTGATGAGGATATGCCTATAGCATGTGGAAGACAAAGCTTAGACCAGGTCCTATTTTCTTACATTGAATTTGGCATTTTCCTACAGAAGAAATCTTTGTACAATGCTTTTTGGGTTGACAAAGACGGGCTTCATGAGAAGTCATTTGCAGCTATTCTGAAAGAATATAATATTGATTTGAATTCTGTGCAAACCGCGTCTTTTTATATGAACACCGTCGCAGGTCGACAATTCGCAACATTTCTCCAAAACTATGAAATTACACCAAATAAACTCCTGAACCTCTCAGATAATCCCGATATCCCCTGGCATGAAAATCTAGACAATCTCGAACTATTTACCCCTGTCGTCGCGGAGCACAATGCAAAAGGACCTGGTTATCAAACTCTACAACTCCCGGACTACGCCTCCAGATTTTCAAACAAGCCCGATGTCCGCAGCGCTCTGGACTACCTGGAACATTTTAATGTGGATACGGAAAGTTACATATCCTACCAAAATGCGATGAAGAAACTCATTACAGTCCTGAACCACTACGTCTCGATTGATGCAAACAGAGAAAAAACACTGAGACTTAAGCTTTTCCAACAAATGAAAACCACTCATGATGTAAGAGAATTGGATAAATCAAATCCTTATAAACAAGGCATTGCAAATACTTTCTATAATATTTATTCATATAAAAGAACTCAAGTTGAAGTTGCTTCATTTTATTTGAATTCAGTGTATGGATATAAGCAATATTCATACAATTTTGAAAATGGATTTTTGGAAGAAAATTTTACCACAGCATCATTTATACAGGATATGCCTGGCGTAAAATACAATCCATATGGACAACCCAATGATTTTATCATGGTTAAATTTGCCAATTTTGGTTTAGGTGCTGATATCGCTGATTCTGGGAATCTTTTTATCGTCAAAGAGGACAATTCAGACAAAAGTGTTTTTATGGAAGGACAAAAGCCCATTATTTCACTAGCGAAGAATCCACGCCAAAAAGGTTTATGGAATTCTATTGACGGCTTTACGAGGTTTTTAAATATCAACTCTCACAAATGGGCTATACTGAGATATTTACCATTCGACTACTTTCCGTTTTTTATTGAAAGAATTTAAAAATGTCGACAAACTCAACCCCTATAGTAGAAAATGCTTTGTTGCTTAAAATGGCTTATGGTCTTATACTTATGGAGACCAGTGGAAGTTCTAAAGTCGCATTAAATTTTACAGTAATAAAAGGACCATCGGGGGCTAAAAGCGGTGTGTCTTTGGGTTTTACGCAAATAGACTTAAATAACAACAAAAGCAATTCTGTGCTCTCACTTATAGACGACATAATGTCCGCTATTAATGGATTAAATATAAGCGAATATAATAAAAATGAATACAAAAAAATTCTAACAGAAACAAGCATAACAGATGATGAAAAGGATTTTGTGACAAAAAACGAGCATGAGATTAGTAGTATTTTTGCTAGTTCGAACAATATAAGAAACAACCTAATAGACCTTGATAACACAAATATTTATTCACAGTTGGATAAAATTCAGTCTCTTTTACACAATATTGACACCTGCTCCCCAGCTATGCTGTCAGACATAATGCAAAATGGAGTTATACAAGACACTATTGAATCGAGAAGGATTATGATTGGCCTAATAGAGTGGTCAAATCAAAGTGGAGGACTTACACAAGCGGGGGCGACCACTGGACAGAACAGTTTTATACAATTCATCAAGAACCACGGAGGCATTTTAACTGAAGGTGTTTTAAAATCATACATATCATCGCAAACTTATTTTGTGAAGTCGGGAAATTTTACCAAATGGTGGCAGAACATTGTAACAAACGCAGACATATCCGATACGTTCGTTAATGCTCATGTCCAGACAAATACTCAAGATGGAGACCCTGTTAGCTCTCTTTTGAAATTTTTGGTCAATTCAGCACATGCTACGACAATAGCATATATGTCGATATTAGAAATTCTTACAGCGAAATATCAAGCGGACCCCATCATTATCACTAAAGGAGCTGATGCCCTTTATTTATGGGATTCTCAATACTCCTCTTTTTATCAGACCAATATTAACGGAATGCAGGGGCAATCTGGTTGGGTAGATGCCGACGCCGGTTCATTCTTCCTCGTCCAGAAGAATAATCAGCAATATCAACAGCTATCCCTAAGTGACTTGTTCAAGATAACCGGCGGCCACACAATTACTGCTCAACAAGGTGATGCTCTAGGCCTTTACGTTTGGGATGGTAAAAGCACATATACAGCCCTAACGGATTTTGGGATATCTAGCCTAAATCCAAATCTTATGACTGACTCTGAGGTCGTATCAGGAAATTCCGTCTCGGCTATCAATCGCAAGGGCATCTCATACGCGGATGGGACGACTGGCATTATAGCTCAAGTCGGCCTGAACATCTCTACGACATATGTGAAGAATCCATTAGATAGTACAAACACCTCATCTATCGCTATTAAGACGAACCTACACGGCTATGGCGTCATCGCGTCACTCTTGGCATCGGAAACACTGAGCCCTGCCCTACAAAGCGATGTAGCCGCGCTACAAGGGCTAAATTACTCTACTGCGAGCTATCAACAATTCTCAAGCCTTCTTCAGTCTATGCTCAAAGATTGGGAAGATACGGCCACCTTAAATATTCCAGGTTATGGTGTTCTTGAGGACAGCACAACAGATGATAATTCTTTGCAATTCATGGAAAAATACATTGGTGCAGGTTCTCTCTTCCGCGCCCACAAATCTTACACTACCATTGCGGCCCCAGCTCAATCATTCGTCCATGATGCCTATAATCGCATAGAAAAGACATATGGAGCTGACTTTGTTTTACAGACTTCTCTTGGAACGTCCTTGAGTATGTTCGCATATGATGAGAACACAGACACTGTGACCACCTCTGAAGATTTTGCGACTATCCTAGGGCAGCTTAATAGCTTATGGAGTGATGTTTCTAACACCTCATCTCTACACCACAACCTTGCCGCTGACCTTATCCTTGCTGCATCATTTGGCAATCAAGAAAGCCTGGGCGATATTTATCTCGACATGGCGACTGTCAATGCGGATGAAGCAACTGCCCTCCTCGATACTGCCCAAGGTATCACAATGGATGGGACATCAGAAATTCAAGAAGCCGAAGGTGGGAAAACTTATACATTCAGCACCGATGTCGACAAAAATATAGAATTCGACTTCAGATATGGCCTGGTAGCGAATGTCGCTGAAGACACATTGGTGATTGATGCAGATGAAGCCAATACGACAATTACTGTTAGCAACGGCATCGTAAAATTCATAGCCACCGGACACACACTTTCACTAACTGAAGCTGGGATGGCGAATATCGGGACAGTACAATTCCTGGACAAAACAGATAGGACTGTCGACGACGATATAGTTTCAGAGCTGAATATCAATGGAACAACCTACCTCTCATCTGGCATGAATAATTTAGAAATACCTTACGGACAGCTCGTTGCTCTCCAAAGTATTCAAGTCTCCTATGACTTCCAAGAAGACGCTAATTTGTCTATTGATGAAAACAATGTCGTCATAAATCTTACGTCATCCAAAACATTTTCGTTCTCTGACATCACTGGCAGTAATGGCATATACTCTATAACGGATGGCACTCACACATTAACCATTGACACACAAACAACCGGCATTGCCACCATTCAATCCAATGGGACCACAATCGCAAATATAGGGAAAGACATATTAGATAATACAGCTTTGACCAGTAGTGCCTTTGATAATATCGTAAACAATATCACTCAGCCAGGATATTATTCCTACGTGAAATCAAATTACGACACATTCAACATTTCTGCACATTCTGGAACAGACGTTATAGAGCTTAGCGGATATACAGGTCGCCCATTCGAAAATCTCATTTTCAATAAAGATATGACGGTAACACAAAATTCTCAAAACACAATTATTGCAAAGGATTCTAATCAAACAATTATATTTGACAATACAATGGAATTACCTACCTTAACAAATATCAATTCTGATATTAACACCATAAATAATTTAGGATTAAGCAGTTATTACTTCGATATGCAAAAATTCGGAAGTGTTATATTTGGAGGTTACGTCGGCAATTTCAAAGGCATCGCAACCAGTGATGTTACAGATGTAACGGTGTCTAAAGGCACGACAACCAATGTTACTGACCCAGACGGTCATTCGCTTTTTTACGAAGAGCAAAATAGATATGGCGACAACGTCAATGTCACAACTCAGACACAGTCATATTTTGATATCTCTTCTCCTTACGGGACAGCGAGCTTCAATATCTCAGCCATTAAAGATGGCGACAACATAGATATACAAACGACCTCTCCTGGCTTATCAACTCATGATTATGTCATTGTCGATGCTTTTAATCCAGACTGGGGCTCTTTCACTGTCTCTCTAGATGGACAATATGGTCGTTATCTGTTGGGAACCGGGACCAACGATTTTCCATTGACGTATAATCAAGAGGGCAATGAAAATATTGCATTACAAAGCCTTATAAGTAACGACATCGTGAATCTTACCGGAGCATCAGGCGTAGTAAGTGATACGACAAGATTAGATACGGTAACCTATCATATTACAGGGGGAGGAGCTTACTCTATCTCTGTAAACGCTATTGATAACGAAATATATGATACGAATTCGAGCTCATTAATGATTACAGGAAATGAGACTGGGATTTCTACAATTTACTTACCCTATAGCTACACTTCAGCGAAGTGGTCGATTAACCAAGATTTTTCGCTAACAGGCACGCTTTCTACAGGAAGCACAGTCACTATTGATAATTTCTTTTCGAACAATGGCATTTCAGTTCGCATAGGAACCATGGGACTCAGGACAACAAACTTAGATAGTTTTTCTGGAACCTATTCTCAAACATTAGATGCATCAAAAAAGGTAGAGAACATATCTTTGTACACTGGAGCTACAGGAAGCTTTACAGACCATGTCAAGGCCACGACAGAATTATACGACTACTCGACTTCCGGGATACAAAACATGTCAATATCAGGCACGATAGACCTATCCCTATCTGGCTCAGATACCGTCAACATCGAAGAAGAGACATCTGCATCCAATGTCGTTATCAGAAACGGGAATGCGACAGACATAGCATTGTCAAATGACACCCTGACCTATAATATGGAAACTAACAAGGGTGAAACACATGTATCTATCGCCGATGTCCTTAAGCAAGATGGCTCCAGTGTCGAATTGGGAATACAAACCAACAATACATCATTCGATGCATTAAAAGAATATGTTAAGGGCCTAACCGCTTCTCAAGGATTTGATACATTCTCTTTTGGAATTTCCAATTCAGCAGCGGTCGCCAGGACAAGCCTGATGTCTCTTCCAAAAGAGACACACGCTGTCGGAAGCCTATCTTCCATCGAGTTATACGCAAGCACTTCTCAACATACCGCCATATTGTCTGGAGACACACACCACCATATGGCATCGAATATCGTCAGTTTAAACTAACACCGTTTACATAGCCAGAGATGCACAATTTTCACGCTGGGGCTTCTTCAAAGTATTCTCCAAAGAGTTCAGCCGCTCAGCAATTTCTGGAAGCATCTCCAGGTCTGCGGCGTCGGTCGCATGCGGGATGCCGCGTCCTTTGTCGTCTGTAAAATATGAACAGATATCCCTAAACTCAGGCCGCATATCCGGTTGAGCCCGAAGCTCTTTACTTCCATTGATGGCCATCATCTTCTTCCAGAGAGCAGCATATTCACGGTCAGTGTCCCAATGCGAACGCGCCTGTTCTTCGTTATTCCAGAGATATGATGGGAATGTCGTGGTCATATCTGTCGATAGGCCGGAGCCCGGCGTAAAATCCTGGATACGGCCATCAGCGAACTGAACCTTGATAAGGCGGTCCTGCGCATCCACAACAACACCAGTCTGGCCAATAAAATAAGTCTCATTCTGTATCTTAGCATCCCGTGGCGTATCCTGAATGAAGACCTGTTCTCCTTCACAGAGGCCATAATCAACTATTCTGTTGCGATGATATATCTTTTTCCCAAGCAGACCACCAGACATAACAACCTCCTTTAACCATGATACAGAATTATAGGAAATATCCCTGAAAACAAGAATACAAATACAGGGAGCCTTTACATTTCAACAAGCGTATAGCCATGCAGGTCGCCAGGTTCAATTATTCCGTCTTCACAGAAACGGTGACCCTGGATGATGTTTATGACGTACCATTGTGTTCCATCACCAGGAACGCGGCAGTCTAGCTCAACCATGCTGCCATCTTCTTTGCTCTGGAAAACCATTCCAGACGATAAAGATGACCTGTTCAGATACCAATAGTCAACGTCTCGGGATGCCATGGAATTATGTGCTTCAACAGCATTTTTAAGGGAAGACCCATTCGAGATAAACATGACCAATTCCTATGTATGCGATACATAATTTATTGCATACATAGGAATTGGTGTCAACCTTTGCGTGTTATATAAAAGCAACGCGCAAAGGAAATATATCCTGTGGGATAATACCTTATTTAGCGTCGGATTCACTGAGGATTGCAACTCCAAACTGACGCAGCTCCGTCAGGTCAGCCGGAGGATGCTTAATGTCAAAGGTATACAGACCTGGCACAGCCTTGATAGTTCCAACATCTTCAGCTTGGACGCCCAACGGCTTACCTGACATGTTAAGGTTCAAAATCTCGGAAGATGTAGTTGGAACTTTAACGACGCCGGTTTCTGTATGAAGCGTCTGAAAGCCATCCAGTTTCGTGATGGAGATGATGCTGCTACCCAGAAGCTGGCCTTTCTGGCACATGAAGGTCGTGTCACTCCCCATAGGAATGCCCCCTTTGCTGCTCAGATATACCGAATCGTCGTTCCCTTCCTTATGCTGAATGCCCACATCAGTTATCGACTTGGGCGCACCATCAATGCATGAAAGAACACCATGGAAAAGGACCTTATTCGCCGGGAGAGCCCAGGCAGCCTGAGGGGTCTTAACCGCGCTATTCGGGGCGTCCTTAAGATATACGACGACACCAATTTTCTGAGCCGCAGATGCCTGATGCGAGGAAGCAATCATAATCCCCAAGGCAGCAAAAAGTGTTACAGCAATTTTCTTCATGGCATCGCTCCGAAAAACAGCTTGTAGATGAACTACATATTAAAAGGACACGGTATTCCGATAAATTGATGATGTCAATAACATATTGATGTCATCACCATACACAACTCAGGAATATGAAGCATGAAGGCGACATATCCCACTCTCCACTGGAGCTTACAGATAGCGCAAAGCCATCATCCATGGGAGGATGAAAAACCACAGAAACATAAGGACGGTTACAATAGGGTATGCCAGATGTCCAAACACAAGTCCGATGAAGAAAAAGAATATGACAGTTACAGCGCCCTGGATACGGAAGCCCCCATTTCTTTCGAGCATATGTCCCAGTCTGCTTTTCCCGTCGGGACATACTGATTTGTAAAAAAAGAATGAGTTAAGCATCAAAAAAATAGCCGCACAAATGATGTTCATTGCCCCAGATGCATTCAAAAGCGTCAGTAGAGAGAGCAGCGTCGTCACAGCAAATGTCGCGGTTTCATAAACTGCCGGACGAATCAGACGTGCAATCCCACGCGCAATTCGAAACATCACCTCGTCAAATTTTTCGATGGCCATCATAATCTTGGTGCTCCTTAAGTTCTATCAAGAGACTAATATAACTTAAGGAACATGTCAAGTCTTACGGAAATAATGCGAACCAATGTAATATACTGCTTCTTATCGGGAGATAAGCCATGATTCAAAAAGACATCTACTACCATGGAACAGATAATTTTCTGCCTACGGGCACCGTTATGACGGGGCGCGGCTCCGCATATGCAGAAGACTGGAAGACCCTGGGAGAAGCATACGACATTTTAGAAGAACGCCGCCCCCTGCATCTTATTGCCCATCGGAACGCGGTGTTTATGTGTTCTGTTGATGTCGAGAATGGTGACCGCCGGTTAGTTATGCAGGGTATCTCGACCGATGCAGATTATCAGATGCAGGGGATGGCGCGAAAATTGGTCGAGCACGCTTCAAAATTGGCTCTTGCTTCTGAAATGCCATTGGTTCCATCTCGTTACAGTCATGATGGAGAGCTTTATATTCGCCCTATCATGGATGCTCTGACACACAAAAAGGCAATGACAGGGAATGAAAACCATTTGGCCCAGGGATTATGACAACCGAGTTGAGAGTTGCTAGATATGTCGCTATGATAACGACAGTTTACCCTGGTAAAGACTGGAGATTATCTCATGCCTAAAACTCTCGTTTCAGTGCCTCCTGGCATTCTGGTATCTTGTGCTGTCGCTCAGGTCGAAACTGTGCCTCAATCCATCAAGAATGACTACGGCCATGTCATCACGCCAAATAGTCTCGAACTCCTGAATGTTCAGTCGCCGGTTTCGGACATCGATGTCGCTGAGAGTGCCCGCATCCTTGAAGAGCAGTATCCAGGATATATCGAAGAGGCACAGAGCTATCTCCAGCACACCATGTTTCCACGGCAAGAAGGGGTAATCGACGACGCCATGTATAACGACATCCTTCAGAAACTGGGGATTACACCGCCTAAGGTCGAATGTACTTTGCTACTCGACCAGGCAAATGGCATGAAAGATTTGCACCAGCAGGTTGATATCAGCCGTGTCTTAACATCACTGCCAAAAGAGACCCTCACGGACTTCATCATTGATGCTGGAACATGCGATGCAGGGGATGTGCTTACCCTCAGCGGGCAGGATATTCTCCGTCGGTATGTCGAGATTGCCTCTGAAGATGACCCGGCCCGGCGAAAAATTGAAGAGGTCATCACGCAAACTGAAGGCACGTCAGAATTCCCATACCTCGTTTTGGACGATATCCAGGTCCTCCCGGACATCCTCACTACCTTCCGTCCAGTTGATATGTCGACCATCACCAATGAAGAAAGTACGTCCCTAAGCAATATCGATGAGAAAATTGCAGACATCATGCGAGAAGAAGAGGGCATCGACTTCGACGATGGCCCCCTATTTTAAAAGGGGGATGAGATAGTTGACTACATGGAAGGCGCAGATTTATTCTCTGGGCTTTCCATGTGTATATTCTTCTCCAACCCATTGGTCAAAGACTTGGCAAGACGCAACTTATGCATATAGCTATCTTGAAGTTGTTTCATGACAGAATGGCCCGTCGCAGGGTTGGTGAAAATAGTCTTAATAATCTCCATCTTTTGTTCTTTAGATGCCTCTGTGACTATCGAGGTGTTGTTTGATTGTATTGCGTCCTGTATCTCTGGGGTCATCTGAGGGATAGCTGACGACATCACGGCCTGTGAGAGTCGGGATACGATATCAGGCGCAGCTTCCGATAGCCAAACAGGCAGGGTCTTATCGAAAAATTCGATTTTATCCAATTTTGCACACATGTCTTCTGTTAAATCGTTCTTCTTGAACCGTGTAACATCCTTGGCCGGAGCCGTGCGGAACGCCATATCAGGACTTAGTCGGGGATGTCTCTTGAATATCTCGTCATAAAATTCCTTACCTGGATTTCTATCGGCGTATCTCAAAGTATCAGCACGCAATCTCATCAAGCTACTCTTAGAGACGGCGCTTTTTATCATTTGTTCCTGCGATATATTGTTGTTCGTGGGCTCAAGGAGAGCGATAGCCTGGTCTTGGCTAAAGATGTTCTTAGCGACCAGGCTCGCACAATGTATGACGTAGCCCTGAAGTAGTTCCGGGAAATCTTTGTCTTCTACCCCATATTGATGTGGTGCCGCACCGATAGTTGAAATGTCCAAGGGCTTGAGACTGGTCGATATCGCCCTATTGGTGAGGGTTGCAATGGCATCGCACGCGTAGGTATGGCTTTCATGGGAAATGTCTTCGCTCTTTACATGCTCCCGTATCGCATCTGTCAACTCACCAATTTTGTCTTCGGATATCGTGAATGTACTAAAAAAGTTATTGATTGCCGACTGCTGCCTCATAAGAATGGGAATATAAGCTTCAGAGTACCTCGGTCTCCCCTTCTCTTCCAGGGAGGCGATATTATCAATGACCAACTGAGCGAAAATTTCGGGATGCTTCTGTAGGGAATATCGAAAACACTCCCGGCTCCATTCTGTTTTTAAATTCCTGGCATCCGATAGAATACTCTTACAGAGAGCACCATGGAACTCTAGGCTATCATAACCGCTTTCCGGGAGTAATATGATATCAGCACTATCGTTGCCAGACATCTCTATCTCTTTCAATATCTGGATAGCGTCTGAAAGTTTATCACGAGGAATAACGACCCCAGCTCTTTCTTCTTTAACCGCAACATTCGGAGACATCGAGTGTGAGATATCGACCGAAACAATGGATATGGCTGATGAGATACCTTTGAAAGCTTTTTCGTATTCCGAATATCCATCCTCTGACATCCCCTGGGGCGGAAGACGAAATGGCTCTGGATGGGGCGCACTCTTTTTCTTTAATAGCTGTTGCGTTTCATCCTTAACTAATCGCGGCGTTTCTTTTGCCATTTCCAGAAAACCGTCGACTATCGCCTCTTCTGGCGTTTTCCCATTTACCCATGTCCGTGGCAGCTCTAGATTAGAGACAGGTGTGCTTCGGATAGCCGCAAGGATAGCTTCCCTATGGGGGATAAGACTTTTATAATCATCCTGCGTCAACGGTTCATCAGCATCATTCAAAAAAGCACAACTCGTATACATATCGCTCGGAGTGTCCCAATCATAAACCGCCCCAAGTTTTTCCAAGTCGGCGTGAAACTGATATTTCTTTTTGTCGGGTGTGATAAAGACAATAAGAGGCCCGGTATTGGCATATTCAGAAAACAGATTCACTTTTTCCGCAGCCGTACACCAACGCGATTGTTTTCCCCAGAATTTAGCGGCTTCTCGCGTTAAAAGGGATATGCTTTTCAAACCGTCGGCAGAAGAGTTGACCACGGATTCCATGTTGGCTTTCATGGCGGACCTGCGCTTTGCTTCTCTGGAGCCAACTGTCTCCCCGACCGACTCTTCTGCTTCCAAAGCAGGCTTAATCGCTCTCCACAAATCAGCTATACTCTTGTGCTTCATTAAAGACCTCTCCGTTTCCGGAAGTGTCTTTTTTAACCTCTCAAAATCGGCAAGTGTCGTACCGACAGTCGAGTCTCGACCTGTCGAGACATCTTCGTATTTGAAGCTGGATATCCGTTGTGATAGCCATCCTATGTATTTGTGCCCAGGTGTCGGGTCTGTGGACGCCAGGACACCGAAAACATCATCCGCCGTAAAATCTTCAGGGATACCGCGCAGTGACAATAGGGTTTCATCGGAGAGACGCTGTCTGATTTTTTCTAACCTGGGAGCCAACACGGCATCTTACTCCTTCGCATCATTGAAGGTGATTATATCCTTCCCCTATGCAATCTGCGAGGTCATAGGCATATGTAAGGAGGCGAGAAACAAAAGCTTGACGACTATATGGAAATCAAATACAAAAAATATTGGGCAGACGCGGGGTGGCCCAGCCCAGGGAGTTCTGGTTATGTGTTGCGCGTATTCACTGTTCCTTCTCCGGTGAAATCGCCCTGAATTGGAACGGTCCACCATCCCGCGTCACCATACTTCGAACATGGATACGTCTTTTTATGAGCAGCCAATCTCCAGTAGCCTTCGGTAATTTCACACCTGATTTTCTTGACCGTCTTGCTTTAGACCTCGCCGGGAAACGAGTTCTAGAAATTTATGGCGGCAATGGCTATTTCTCGTCGGAGCTGGCGAAGCGAGGCGTCAATATCCGTTCGACATCTCTATTTTCTGGACACGATGGCCATACAGAAAAAATGTGGGGACCCGTCGAAGAAATGGATGCCGTTAAGGCCGTTATGACATATGGGGATGATTACGACATCCTGCTCGTCTCATGGCCCACCACGACCGAAGAGATGTTCAGAGCCGCCTTAGTCTGGGGGAACGACAAAGACATCTTCTTCATTGGAGAGCGGCGTCGAAATAATACCTGGGGAGCCTACCCAGGTTGTGCCTCAGATAACTTCTTTGATATCATCACTGTGAAGCGTTCTCTCGACTATTACACTCCACGCAATATGCTTGATGATGCCTGTGTCATGAGGGTGAAGTAATCATGTCTGTCAAGGTGTCTGAAAAATTCAGATATCGCTCAATGTTGGCCATCGCCTGCACGGTATCTCTATCTTTTGATATTGCTCATGCAGGCGTTTTTAGACGTTCCATACGAGATGCTATCGCTATAGATGTCGCTCGTCACGAAATCCATAAAGCAGAAAAACGCGCCGTCCTGCGTTTTCTAACGGATGAACAAAAGAAAGCAGAAATTACGAAATTCGTGTCCTATCTCAAAGACGTGGAAATGAAAACGGGACGAAAAATCCCGTTAGAACAAAAACAACATCTTATCGAAGCTTTCAAACAACAACCTTTCATGAAGAGGACCCCCAATGAAACAAAGTTGATATCTAGAGAGTTTGATAGCAAACGCAGAAAGATGATAGCTGAATGGGAGATGAAAACAGGGAGTAAGTGGCCGAAAGAAAAATCGATTTACGACGGATTGCCAAAAGATAAGAACTATGACCTTCATCACATCATACCAAAACAACACGGAGGCCCAAACACATGGTGGAATTCTCATCCAGCTCTTAATCCGGATGAGCATCAAAAAGGGATACATTCTGCAAATGGCATCCTAAGGAACTTACAAAAATACTATTTTCCGTAACGGACATATGATATAAATCTATAACATACTGATAATTGGAGACAACGACGATGCTGAAAATCCGCGACGAATTCGTTGTTTTTGCTGAATCTCACAGAACACACCCTGCTGATAATTCTGTTGAAAATACGACAAAGCTTACTCTCATTACAGATAAATCCAAAATCACTCAAGCTGAAGAAAAAATGGGAAGAAAATTTCCTCAGCCTCTTGTAGCTCTTTGGACAGAGTTCGGATACGGCTGGGTCAATGAATCTATGACCGGGGCGAAAGGTGAAAATCTTAATGAAATTATGACACCAGATGAAATTACGCCATATTTTACAGATGGTCCTCGAAAATATAACATTGATGTGGATATTAAAGGTAGCATTCCATTTTTCCATGTTCACAACGAATTCTTCATTTCAATTCTACCTGACGGAAGAATTGTCTACCTTGAAATAGATACTGCTGTGTTAATTGCTAATGACATGAATGAGTTTATTGAAACCGTAGTAAATGACCCTGAATTCTTTTCCAATATTTCTTATTCTGATGACCGTAATCTTTTTACATATGTCGGTGTTTTCGACCAAGAATATTAAATGCAAGGTCGCTGAAGAAGTCGCATTCGACAATCAAGCTGCCTTCGCACCATAATGTTAAACCACCTGCCCGGTGGGACACTTTATGGAACTCTTCAAAAGCTTGTCAGACGCTGAATACTATAAGTCTGTATCCGTCCATAATCTTAGAGTATCGTCTTGGATAACAAGATTGGGCAACCTGGAGATGGCTGACCTGACATGAGGCAAGTATTTACTAAGCACATCTTCAATCAGCTCAAAACTCTCGCCCCTGATATCTCTCATGATGACGCCCGCAAAAAAGATATCGACAGGACCCAACGATTTTATTGTCTTATAGTTGTGATTATAGATGTCATAAAAGAAAAACTGCTCGCTTCCAACTTCAAAAATTTGAACCGGTCGTCTAACAAGATGTGTTCCTGGATAAAGTATCGTTGCCTCACCATTCCCTATGATGGAAGCGAACTCTTCTTTTGAATTGGGTCTATCCGAGACCTTTTCTTCCAAAGCGACCAGAGCTTTACCAAGGCAAGCTATCCTTTCGCTTTCAGTGTCACCCAAATCATTCTTATGGGCCATAAAAGAAAAACCGAAACCAACAACTTCATTTTTACCCATATCGCTTACTCCTCTGATTGCTGACTGATATTTATCAGCGGGATATAGACATCCATGCAAAGGAGTGTCAAGGAAATGTAAATATATACCCTGCTTTCTAGTCTTGACACACCTTCGCACCGCGTGTTACATCATATGCACGCGGTTCAGAGACCCGCAGGGCACCATCCAGCGCCAAGTCATTCACTCTGTCAGTATTCTCTACCTTCCCCCTTCCTTAAAGGGGCTCACGGATGGTTCAGCTCCTTTAGGAGAATGCCCATGCGCTGCATGTTCTCAGACCTCGCCTACGCGAAAGTCGAAGCCCGTCTTTATGCGGATATCCATAAAATCTCATTAACAGAAGCCAGAAATAGATTTGCCGTCCTTTGCGGTTATCGAAACTGGAAAGACCTCGTTCACTCTCCTTTAGGGCTGGATGGAAGCTGGGAAGCCGATAGTAAAGACGTTCACCCTGACTTCAAGCTCCTCAGCCTCTATGGCCCGGCTAGCCGCTCCATTCGAGAGGATATGTTCGACCATCTCTTTATCCATGATGATATCCGGTCGACCTTGATATCTCTCAGGCGGCATCTCGCGTTTGGTTGTGCCGACGAGATTGTCGATATTTATGTCATGGGAGACGAAAGCCTGAAGAAAAAATTCGAAACCCTGGCCACCGACTATATGTCGTATCATAAGAATCATAATCAGAAATCAAATGACATCGACAACCCAAAGATGGGTGCTGTTGTAGTAGGCGGACCAATCCAAAACTATACTGCCAATCAAATTTCAATCCCATGGCTCCAGGGTGTCATTCAGGCTAAAACTTATGTCGTAGGGCAAACCGTAGAGGAATCCCAGACGCCGATTATTTACGATAAAGACAGTGTCGACAAAACCATCCCTCGGCATAACGGCCTTTTACTTTCTTTCTATGGAGAGGAAGATAGGAAGGTCATCTTCGAGAAGAGTGCATTCCTGTCTTCTCTTAGAACTTCTTTAGATTTAGAAGAAAAAGTTTGGACCAGGCACAATATTGTATCTCCTATGAACCCACAGCTATTCCTGATTTTTGCGAATACCATCCGAACCAAAGCAGACCTCATTGAAGTCAAAAGGCTCCAGGATGCTATTGATTCAGGTATTTTTACTGAAAAAGTCTATTTCTTGCCTCCACATCTTTTCCCCGAACATGTAAAGTTCGATTTTTATGAAGTGAACAAGAACGGCCTTATGGTAGCAATGTCCGGCAGCCACGACATTAAAGATTTCGGAGCTCTATTGAGGAGCGACCCCGATATTATTTTAACGAGAACAACACCACAAGAAAAAGAATACAATTCCATTATCAGGAAAGGGATACTCACAGGCCATTCCATAATTCTGTGCAATGACCCCTTCGATATTACGGAGGACCATCTGCTGCCACACAAGCTTATCCCTGTTGAAGGGTGGCCGAAGCTCTTTCATATTTCCTGAATAAAAAGAGACCGGGCCTTCAAGAGAAGAAAGCCCGGTCTCTTTGACGTTATGCCATTAGGTTGAGGTACTATCCGACCTGGTATGCAGCCATAAACTCCTTCAATTCCAGGTATTTTGCCTCCGTCGACAACCATGCCTTGACAGAACGGTAAGTGTCGAAATCCGGCGAGGAGGCACTCGCTGCCTGCTCCAGCAGGTAAATCTTTTGTGCGATAGAGCTATCAGGAGACAAGGTGTCGCGAACTTTTTGGGCTTCCAGTATCGCGGCAATCCTGACAGGCTCAATATGCTCTTCGTATAAGCTCTTGATAGTCGTGACAAAATGGAATGTCTTGCGGTAGAAGATATCAGTCTTTTTCTGACAGAGACGTGATGTCACATCAGCTATAGCTCCGAAAGCCAATGTCATGAAACCCAAAAATATAGAGCAAGAATAACCATGCATCAAAAAAGCGAACACAGCAAAGACAAAGCTGGAAACGAGACAAACCGTACAAGATAAGAATGCCAGCCCGGCTGCGATATCCAAAAACCCTACTTCAGACCACCCGAAATCATTCTGGTTGTCCTCAATCATCGGCTCAGACAGGTATGGCTTCAGGATGTCGTAAAAAGTTGTCATAGCGCGGTTCCTTTTCTACAATTACCGTTATCCCTCCGAGCACAACAATCTGTTCGGAGGGAGGGCGCTACTTATTTCTCGACTACGAAACAGACTTTTTGGGGGGTGTCTTCAGAATTAGGGGTGACACTTTTCACGGCTATCTTTTTCTCATGCAATAGGCCATGTATATTATGCCTCGAAAGAAACCGTGAGGACATCGTGAGGCAAATAGAATTGTCGGTATAGGTGACTGGCCATGCCCAGGAATCTACTAGAATGGAACCCCTGGCTTTGTCGGCATGCATAATAAAGGTGTCCGGCACATATCCAGAATCCAGAAAGCTTCCAGGTCGACCATGCTCGACATAATGAGCAAATTGCTCAACCAACATAAAATTCCTATTATCCCGCTCAGACATTTCAACATCGCTGATTGCGTTTTCCATTGCAATCAGGCTTTTGTTCGCCAGATGGATAACCCCAGCCGAAGCAATCGATGCCCCCAAAACTCCGACCATTACATATTTGGTGAAATGACGTGACATGTTGTCTAGGGTCTCAAGCATAAAAGCCTCCAGAAATTTAAAATACGACAGTCCAATGTTTCGCCGCTATGGGGTTATACAGCAACCTTAGCGGAAATTCCACTTTCTGAGACATATCCATCCAGAACAATGTCTTCTGATTTGAAGTCATCGATTTCACGGATGTCTGGATTCAATGTCACGGTAGGACATCCATGCTTCATTGGGTCCCTGGCGAGCTGTTCGGCCATCTGGTCCTGATGATTAACATAGATATGAGGGATGACGATACAATGGGTCATGGACCCGGCATGTAGCCCCGTAACCTGAGCTACCATCTTCAACAACAACGTCGCGGACGCAATATTGAATGGGATACCCAGGAAGACATCTCCAGACCGCTGTAGAAGCGTCAAATGCAGCGTGCGGCCAATAACATAGAACTGATACAATGTATGACACGGCGCGAGGGCCATATCCGGGATATCCCCGATGTTCCAACCTGACATCAGGAGCCGACGGCTATAGGGCATGTCAGAACGGAGGATGTCGATAATATCCTGAAGCTGGTCAACCGTCTTATCCCCGACCTGCCATTTGCGCCACTGCTTCCCATACACCGGCCCGAGGTCGCCATGCGCCTTCGCGAAATCTTCGTCCTTAAGAACCATCGCCTCGAATTCTGCCAGAGATGGTTCAGATAGTCCCTCTGCCCGCCGAGCCTTACAATATGCGGCATGCGGCCATTCACTCCAGATGTGGATGTTCTTTTCCAAAAGGGCGCGAATATTGGTATCCCCCTTCAGCATCCACAAAAGCTCTTCCTTGACACCACGAAAGAAGACACGTTTCGTCGTCAAAAGAGGGAAATGACTGGCCCAGTATCGCCGGGTATCAGATAGCCCCGCGAGCATTCCCGTACCAGTTCGCTCAGCAGACGGCTCAATAACGGTATGCCCAGCAATGGAAACTCCACCGATATCGTCTGGAGACAATCCCAACTCCATTTCTTGTGGTGTCAGACCAGGGTTTCTATCCAGAATTTTTTGAGCAAGTGCAAAATAGGCGACATCGGCGTATGACATACAGCACCTCATATGTGGAAAGATATTGCGTCATAGCAATTCTGATATTCCAAAAGCAAATTTGCATTTCCCCCATTGACACCTTCAAGCGTCTTGGCTATCTTTCTTATCAGACGAACCGGTCTCTGTCAGTAGGGTCTGATTGGCGCACAGAAATCCAAAAGGGTACTGAGCGCTCGACCGCTTCAAGGATGGTTCGTCTACCATAACGGCGATGGCACGCCTTAATGGTCCTGAGTGAGCCACACATAGGCGGGCGTCCGCCAAAGCGAGGATATATGGGACTGACACGATGTTGTAGCTTCTCCCTTCTTGAGAATCTGGTTTTCTGACAGCGCGGCTGGCCTGTCGCCGGTTCTAGCCCTGACGTAATCAGGGTAAAGGAACTGCGACAACCCCATTAACCCTAGCAGTCCCCGTCCCTTTTCTTAGGGGGCGGGGATTTTTTATGCCGAATGTAGTTTACAAGGCATAAAAAATATGTATAGTGAATTGAAATTCAAGGAGAAGACAATGTCAGACGTTAAAGCAACAGATTCGGGCAACGCAGAAATCGGCTTCCTCGCGAGCTTCGCTTTGTTCGGCCACTTTATCCAGTCTGGCAAATATTCCCTGGGGCGGACCTATGCCAAGGTCACCATTCACACTCCGGCTAAGTCCAAATATATTCCGGCCAAAACCACTCATGTCCAAGGCCTCATTGTACGCGAGAATGAAACCTATCCGTTTAAAACGCTAGAGCGTGTCTTCTTCAACAAGCTGGCAGTCTTCGGCTCTTCAGAAGAGGAGGCAAAAAAGAACTTTGAGTATATCAAAGCTCTTTATATCAAGGCCCAAAAAGCCTCTCACGATGACCGTGTCGCGGACAAGTCCACCAGGAAAGATGAAGCTATCGCACTGTTGAAAGGCTATATTACGGCAATCGAGAATGATACTGCACCAGGCACTGATGACGCCGTCGATATCGTCCTCGAAAACCTGCCCCTTCTACCTGCCCCTGCTGAATGACAAGGCGCAGAGGATTAGCGTTCTAGCTTTACGGGCTTAGAGTGCGCCAATTTGAAGCCTTTTTCCTTCAGCAGATAGTTGAACCCCTCGAAGATATATTTTTTCGCGACATCAGCCGTTTCTTTTTTCTGAAATATATCTTCGAGTTCAGCACCGATTTGTGCCTCACTAATTCGCAGAACAGTCTGAGCATCGAAGTTTTCTATGCTCCGTGCAGCTTCCTGGGTTGTATTCGGAATCATATGCGACAAGGTCGCCATCTTGTTTTGAGCAATAATCTCATCACTGGAATTGTTTATCCAATTATCGGCGACGATGATATCGTCGTTGCCAAAAAATGAGATGTCATCCAGTCTTCCTTCCAAGTCATCAGAAATATGTTCCCTCGTAAAACGATGCATCTCATCAGGTGTCGATTCCCGAAATAAAACATCTGGGTTCAAGGTAGGGAACTTCTCCATTACCTTATCCAAAACTTTGGCCCCAATAATTTTTCTCTGAACGGCGTTGTTGCGGATTTTCATAAAAGCGTCTTCTTCAGAAGTCGCTATGGCGTATCGAACGCCTCTGTCTAAATTGGCGACGCTTTCAAATGATTTCACGGCGTCTTTTTGTTTGAGCCCTCCCGTTCTCATGCGGTCAAAGATATTCTCGACATAATTTTCAAAGAGCCTGACCATATATTTGTCGTCTAAGTTCTGTCCGACATCTCCACAATGGACCCTGGACAGGTCAATCGATTTTTTGGACGTGATAATGGCTCTCTGCGCGAACAGAAAGATGGCCTTTTCACTTACATTCTTAACCTCGGAAACGGCGGAATCGTTGCTCTCTCCAAGGATTTCCTGGGTGTCATGACGTATCGTATCAAGTAGCGTATAGATATCATCTTCCCTCACCGCAAAATTACCGAGTATGTTGTTCAAATCTGACTGCCCCATTCCATCAAAAGCAAAGAAAAGTCTGACATGCGCTGGGTGCCGCTCCTTCTTGAAGCCTTGCATGATGTCTTTCACCAAATCCGTAAGAACACTAGGTTCCTCTGAAATGCAGTGGGTCAAAATGGCCCTAAAATCATTCGCTGTATTCACATGGTGACGGAATAAACCTTCCGGCGTCGTCAGCTCCATAATCCTTGCGACGACATGTTTATAAAATGCCGATTTGTCAGCTCCCTCCGGCGGCAAGAGAACAAACGCATTTCCATGATATTCGTCAACCACCTTTGACAGTACAGAATCGACAGCTTCTAATGAAGTGCAAACCAATCCCGTCGAAGGTGAGTCGATATTCTTCACATCATTGCTGTAATGTCGCCCCATGCCAACAAGACTAGAGGTGAGGACAACATCTGATATTAGCCCTTTATATCTTTCAAGAACACTCTCTTTATTATTTTGTATCATATCTTTCATGAGGTCAAACTCAACTCTATTAGAATACATCTCCTGCTGAGGCATCCCAACCCCAGCGTTTTCTTCGCCTTCATATTCGTCATCTTCATATTCATCATCTATGTCGTTATTTTGTCGAGCCATTTCCAAATATGTTTCAAGGAGTTGGGGAATAAAATGGATAGTACCGCTTCCAGTGTCCTGGTCAGGAATATGCATGGCTGCCGTCTCGTTCAGGATTTCAATCATCCCTTCCATATGACCTTGAAGGATATCAGCATCATTAGCCGTCAAGCTCTTATCCGCGCTATTGAGAAAATCTGAATTCTCCATAATGGATTCTGCTCCCTCTACAGAATCCAGGGCATCCTCCAGGAGGGATAGATTGTCTATTTCCAGGTGAAGTTGGTATTTTTTGTTTTCCGGAGTGACAAGGATAATTAGCGGCCCCAAAGCATGATAGTTTGAGAACAGGTTATTGCTCCGGGCAGACGTACACCAACGAGTTTGGTGACCGGCATGCTGAGCTGCGGTCTTTGTAAGAGGAATAATCGCTTTCAATCCGGAGTCTGCTTCCAAAACAAAGGATTCTAAGCCTGCCTTCAAAGAGATTCGTCTCTTGGCCTCTTTAGACCCTATCGTTTCGCCCAGTTCTTCCTCAGCCCGCAATAATGGTTCTAAGACACCCCAGATATCCGCAAGCGTCTTATGCTTCATCAATGACCTATCCACCTCTGGCAGGCGTTTCTTCAGTCTCTCAAAGTCATGTAGCGTCGTACCAACGCTTGAAGACATTCCAGCCTCAACATCTTCATATCGAAAGTCTTTTAGCTGCTTCATGAGCCAGCCGACATATTTGTATTGGGGCGTCGGGTCTGTTGATGCTATCGTCAGGAAAATCTCGTCAGCGGACATATGAGATGGCGACCCTTTTAGACTTTTGATGGCTTTGTCCGAATAGGCCGAGCGTATTTTTTGCAACCTGGTATTCATCTTCTCACATCTCCACTACAGAGAGAAGGTATCTGACTGAGATGCATAAAACACATCTCAGCCGGGCACTTATGATTATTATAGCTCCAAGCTTAGTGTTGACAGATTAGGATTGGGTGCAGTTGGCTTAGGCGCGACGATACGCTGTATCTCTGCATGCTTCTGTAACATGGCACCAAGCAGGTCCTCTTTCCTTTCTAAGAGCTCATAATCCACCGGCGGTAGGTCAAACTTCTTTTTCGCATCATCAAAGGTGAGAACCTCACTTTTAACATTCCCTAGAAAATGTTTTTTCTCCGCGATATAGGTTTCGACATCAAAAACATCAAAAGAATAGCCAAAAGGGACGAGAACCTTATCCTTTGCCATCGGCATAATTTCCATAAGGGTGTCGCCATGCGTGAGAGCGCAAACGTGGACATTTTCCGGGAACGCCGTCAGAAAAGAAGCAGTGTCGCGAATATGAGCGTCCCTCATGAACCCCATCTTTTTTGCCGTGTCATATGACCCCATGACATTACACAAAATGAATTCATTTTCTGGCGTATACGTTTCCTCGAACAACAAACCCGCTAGCCGATGATTGCCGTCCTCGACAATCCATTGTGGATGTATGCCAGCCTCGAAATCCCCGACATTTATCTCCAAAGCATCGTTGGGCGGATTCGCAATGAGGTAGGCAATCCGCCTGACATGGAAGTCTCTGTATCTCACAGCTCCCAACTCGTTGAAGAGCTCATAGTTTCTTGGGATTGAGCCCGAGAACCTTTCATGAGGTTGAACAAACTCTTTGTTTATTAACGCTTTCTGCACCTCCTGACGCGTAATAGGCGTATCCAGGTTGGGCCAAATCGTACTAACATATGGGTTAGCTTGCTGCATCAGGACACGACGATGAACCTTCAAGAGAGGTAAATCACTGACATATCTAGGTTTGCCTGACATATCACCCCTCCAATCCTGGTGTCGCCTGGACTTCACGACGCGGCGCTTCCGGGGCATACAGAGAATGAATTTTCGCATCCAGGTTTGATGCTTCCTCCCGAACTTTAGTGTAGAGCTCTGGAGCTGACAAAGTCGGATATAGCTCACTGACCCCGGCAAGTCGTGCAAGCGTTGCATCCAGTAGCCGTGTCTGTTCGTTCTTCATCATCGCTTTCGATAGCGTCGGTGAATATTCCGCCACCATTGATGAACAAACAGCCCGGCGCATCTTGTCCTCAAAAGAAATGCCCCAGTTCCCGATGTCGTGAAAGCGCCGAAGAGCCTCCATTTTCCGCATCGCACACCAATCTCCGTCGGAGAACTCACCAACATCGGGGCGGACTATTTTTGAATTTCGCGTCCGAAGGCACTCATGCTCACCAAGCATCGAGATGAATGACAAAACATTGTCATTATCTTTACTAGCATGCTTTAAGTTCAACATGCATGCCAGTGCCGATGTGGCGGACTCCATCGTATAGTCGATGCTTTCTAGCTCATGATTATTAAACATAACCGTAAAGATATCTGACTGGCAAAATCTTGATACAGCCAAATAGTCTTCAATGGTTGCAGCATCCGGGGTACCAGGACGCATAGCGTCAGGAACGCCCAGAAGTTCTGGGAAAGGGTTCACCACATCTGAAGATAAACTTGTATTCATCCTGGTCATTATGACCGTCATGCATGCACCATAAATTTCGGCTTCTCGTCCTTTGGCACCATGACTTTCTGCATACCGCGTAAAAACATCCTTGCAATCACTGAAGAATTCACGGGGAGCGGACGTAAGTGTGTTACCGGCATTAAACGAAACATCTTGGATATCAGAAGTGCTCATTTTCTTTCCGCTGTCGATGAACTTCTGAACCTGTGGAGGAATACCCTTCATCTCTTCGGTATATTCTCCATCCAAGCTGAGAACATGAGGCGGAAAGCTTTTAGTCGGCCACACAATTTCATCATTGAGGATAACGTGGACATTGCCTTCCGACATATTCGTTACCTTGCTCAAGAAATCTACCAGCGTATCGCCCTCAGTTTTCATGATTTCTTTTAGGACTTTGGAAGACGCCATCTCGTAGAAAAAATCGATATTAGGCGAATCCGGTGAAGACTCATTTGTGAGATAGAGTTCAGCGATATCCGAAGACCCTTTCATATGAATGAGTAGACAGATATTCCCGGACTTCGTGTAACTATCAAACTTTTCCGTATCCGGATGTGATTGAAGTTCACAATACGCCCCAGACGTTAAAGGGGCTTCAATAACGAGCCCACTGGGAAACTCTTGAATCATGGTCTCGATGAGCGTTTTTTCTGAACGGGGCATAACAAATATTCCACCTTGAATGTTGTTGGTAAAATGTAGCACCCAGGTTTGCACACAAAAAGATTTTTATGAAAATATCTCATTTTATGTCTTGTGAAACAAAAAACAGTCAGCTATATAATTGGACATGGAGCGTGCCTGTGGTGAAATTGGTAGACACGCCAGATTTAGGTTCTGGTGGCGCAAGTCGTGGGGGTTCAAGTCCCTCCAGGCACACCATGTGCGAGAGTGGCGGAATGGTAGACGCAGTCGATTCAAAATCGACCGCCGCAAGGCGTGAGGGTTCAAGTCCCTTCTTTCGTACCAAAAAATCAAAAAACAGGAGGCTCGCATGAAGATACGCTGCTGCAAAACCGCAACTATCCTCCTTTCCATATTCAGCATCTCCAAACTGATAATGAAATCCCGCGAACGCGCTCGATATGAACGGGTCCGCGCTGAGAAAATAAAAACTTTCGGCCCGCAGATGAATGAGATGGCTAAGCTATATCGAAATGGCGAAATCTCATTCAGCTCCCCGGATAAAAACTTTTCCACCGATACGTCGACATTTGAATGATTGACTTTTAAGCGTTTTCATATACCATGTGGGATATATCTTCTCTCACAGATATTCGGAAACGTGATATGTCTAAAGTCCCCTGCTCCCTTCAAACCGAATGGCTCCTGAACGCCCTTCACGTTGCTCTGGGCTCCAGAACAGATTGTCCGGCGCTGGTTGTGGTTAATGCCACCGGAGCTTATGGGGCTTTTGTCGCCGGGAAGGCGATGCCGCAACTCGACATCGCAGAAATGACGAAGCTCCCGATTTCTGCTCAGGATGCCTTGAACGGAACCATCGACTTTCAATATCAGATTATGTCAACGTCCTCGCCACATGAAAAGCGGTTTATCGTTTACTCAAACTGGTTTTCTGAGATGAGAAGTGTTGCCTCCAATCCCCCAGAAGAATATCCGGTCGTGGTCGTTCGTCAGTATAGCTACTTCGACGAAGATGACAGAGAGGTAGCTCTGAATACGCCTATGCGACACGTCGATGGTCGTCTTTTTATCGATGCCGAATTCTATTTTGAAATTGGTCAAGAACGTATCCCCGCCTATATCAACAGACTGTCTTATGGGCGGGAGGACACGACGATGCTCATTCAGATGCGTCGTGTCGAATCCAATGGGGTCGATAGCCACATTATCAAATCGGAACAGCCTGTGAATATCAAAGGTATGATTGACGGTGTGAAAATTCGAGGGCAACAAATCGATGAGCTTGAAAAGAGCATTAGTGCTCTTGAGCGCAAAGCGCGATATCTATACTGCAATGCATAAGGAGAATGAAGCACCACGGCTTCGTCTTCAGGAATATCCGGCCTTACAGCAACTATGCTGGAACCGGCCATGTCTGAACGATATTCCTGAGGACGAAGCCTTCGCTCTTTATGAAGCGAACTGGAGGCATATCGATAGAAATTCCATTACAGCCACAGAGCATAGCTCTTATAGCCAGGCTTATTCAACAATATGGCCAGGGGTGTTTTTTTACCTCGGGGTTAATAACGGTCAATAAAAACCCCCTCGTCCATAAGAACGAAGGGGTCTCCCAGGTCAAGATATAAAGGTGAGTACAAAGGGCAAGAGGCAAAGTTCAAAGAACAATAGACAAGAAGCCATATCCGTTTAATGAACAAAATGTACTCTAGAGCACACACTTTCTACGGAATACAAGGCTTTGTCCCTCACGGGTGCGGCCCGCGACCCGAAGGTCGCTGCCTGTCATTGGATACCCCTATACCTTGGCCTGTATCCCTCAGAGAATACCAATCGCCGCAAGGCGACGCATATCCTCATCGGGAATCTCGATGGTGGTGGAATAGTTAAGCGACAGCCGCTTATCCTCCAACTCTGAACGCTTGCGGCGCAGTTCTGCCTGCTCTTCCTTCCGCTTCTGGATGGCCGCAGCGCGAACATCAACAGAAACAGAAGTTCCAAGCCCCCGCAGACTCACATGCGTCTGACCGCCTTCCTTGCTGCGCTGACGCGAGATGTCCTCAAGAGTGCGCCGGTCACGGTTGTTGCCTTCAACGAGGGCATCGACATCAACAGACTTGCGACCATAAACATCGGTCAAGATTTTCACCTTGGCATCGATGTTTGCGATGTCCGTAAGGATGCCATTCAGACCGGCACTCTCATTTGCTGAAGCAATCGTCTTGCGCAGACGGCCCAGAACATCAACGACCCAGAGAGCCTGAGACACCGAATCTTCCATAGCGGTTTCGCGACGAGTGAGGACCTCTCGGAATGCCTTGTCGAATACTGACGAAGGGGAGTCAGTATTGGCATCAATGTCGAAAATGCTGACATCAGCAGTGCTCGAAATGGACACGTCCTTGACATAGGCTTCAAGGATGACACGAATGGCATGGCCACGGCGCAAACTGGTCTTCATAACAGACACTCCAATTACAAACCCGGCACATCCCACTGATTGCCACTCAGGCCCGACAACCTTATCACAAAACTATGTCTTGCAAGAAGGTTTGGGGTTTGTAGCATCGGCTTTTTTCGATGTCAAGCAACTATTTGGACTTTTTCTGTCGCTTGCGAACTCTATGCACGACATAAGAAGCCCCATAGATAACGACTGAGACCGGACCAGCGATTACACAAAAAACAGCCGTCCAAAACTCCCCGGAAGAGATGCTTCGAAACATGCGAAGTTGAATGAGTATCCATGCCGTACCACACAGCACCCACATAAGCGCGAATGTCGACCAAGTCATGATGTTTCCTCTATTCAGATTGTCTCCTTATCCTATACAGAAGTCCCAGGTATGTCTACCTCTTTAAGCGGCCACACACAGATTATCTTCCGTCTCAAAATCTTTTGAAACCACCTCAGCCAAGAAAATAGCTCGCACAGAGAGAGACTTCGCAGCTTCTCGATAGCAATCAAGCCTTTCTCGTCGTGCGGAAGATACCGGAAACGAAATACCTCTTTTCTCAAGCTCTTTGATATGTTTGAGAATGATACAGTCTACGGCCAGGTCCGTGAGTATAGTGTGACGAGAACATTCTAGCAGTAGCTCTGCCGTCTCCATACGGTTGAATATTCCTCCCACAAACAAAGGTAAGAATATCTCTTGGATATGAGACGGCATGCATTTCTCGACGAGCAGAGAGAACGGATATTTTCCATTTTCCAAGATGTCTACATTTTTTAATGGGTCCAAGATAAAAGAATCTTCGTCCTCTTTGCCGAAAAATTCATGTTCGGCTGCCGCGATTTCAATTCTACGGAGGGACAAAGCTCCTTCAAACAACCTGTCATCCAAGGTGGCCTGGATAAGCTTAAGTGCGAAGGCGTCAGAAAAACTGCCGGGGTCCCTTTGAACCGGAATATTATTTAAGTGCTTTTTGAGAAGAGCGATAATCCTAAAAGGTTTAGAGATATTGTACTGTTTTTGTCCTATAGAAACTACGCACATACCGCCCTCATATCACTCTATGTTCCTCATCTATGATACCGTATTTTTGTGAATAATTTTGAATAAATTAATTGTGCCATGCTATATGACGCACACCAACTTTTTTGGAGAAAAGTTATGCTTACGCACTTTGCCATCTCTCTTGTGCTGTCCTTTATTTTTATTATTCTGACCTCGATTTTTGCATGGAAAGCCTTCCGAACGACCATGTTGTCAAAAATTGAGAAGGCGCTGGTAATCGGGACTTTCTCGATGTGTCATACTCCCTTGGTATTCCAGCCATCCAATATCGCCGCCTTGTTGCATTCACAACATACCCAACCCAATGTTGACATATTTTATGCATTCCTTCCAATTATTTGGGTTCTCTTAGGAAGTATTTCCTTCCTTGTTTTGTTTGTGGCAGTTTCATTTTATCTAAGAACCAAAACATGTATTTTTAAATACATAATAACTCCCTTCCACAACCTAACGGAATACGATAGACGTGCCATAAAATTTATGGTCATCAGCAATTTTGGCATTTACCTTACGTCTATCGTTCTGATGGGTATTGCAATCCTCATCCTTGCGATACCTGGACTGGGGAAAGAATGCCCTGCCCTTTGCATTATTCCATTCTCGGTTCTACTGGCAAGCTCCATACTCCTTGGATGCTCTATTTCCGCAAGCAACATTTTACTCGACAACAAAGAAATTGAGAGCCACATTGATTCCCAATTCCGCTATCACAAAAATGGTAAGATTTATACCGGAGTTTCCATGTACGTCTTCCTCTCAGTCGGAAAAACCAAATCCATTGCCAGCCGTGTCGTGGTGGATTTGAAAAAACTTAAGCAAGAACTGGCTAACATTTCAAAATGAGCCCCCTCCGCCGTCCAGGCGGGATTAAATTTGACAAAAAATCGACTGGTGCATAAAATACCCCTTTAACAAGGGAGAATACAGACATGAGCGCTTCCGTCGACGGGTTTATTCACGCACTACCCTTCATGCAATCTTTTCTATCTGGCAATCCAGCTACAGATGTAGATGACAGCTTTATCATGTTTCTGTTGCTTTGTTGCATGGTGCTCGTATTAATTGTTCTGATAAGTGGCCTGATAGGCATCTTTGTGAGTATGCCACTTGAACTTGAAAGCGAAATTATCGCTCTCTCGATAATCGGCTTTATGATTATCTCGTTATCGGCAACTTCTCTCTATATCACCAATACTGAAACAACACCGGGGAGCCCCCACTTTGAAAGAAGCCTCATTACGCCAGGGTCGAACTATGATAGTTTTACCTTGTTCCAGCCCTTTCGAAACAACTTTGTCTATGGGGCTGATGTCGTTCCTATTAATGACGAAGCTCTTCACGAAATCAAAGAAAACAGCGACTCAGATAAATTCCTTTTCCCGGCGGGGAAGATAATCGGGCTCGATAAAAAGCATGGTCTTTACCGGACATATTTCCAGGATGAAAATGGCGGTCTGTGGCGTATTGCCACTCAACGTTTTCTTTGGGAGCAAGAAGTAGAACGCCCTGAGAAAAAAACATTGGATGTCTCAGTAATTAATTCCACTGCCGCTCAGGTTGACTTTCAGAAGCTCAAAAATTCGAATGATACACAATCATTCTGATTGAACTGGACATGTGATATGGCCGAAGAAAAGGTATGGTTCCTTACAGCATGGAACATCATCTATGGAAGGAACCCGGCCTTCAGAAAGTTGTACACATACGATAACAGCTTGAAGAATGTCGCCATGCGTCAACTTGCATTGAATATTACGGCTGTCGATGGATACTGCTTTGTCGTTCCTGACGCTCCTGGAATTCAGGTGACGGGCTTTGGCCAATATCTAGACGCCGCGCCCAATAATTTCCCTCAGGATAAAATCTTGCTTATTCCAAGCGTCCAAAGAAAAATCTTTCGTGGACAGCTCGAAATTCCAAAAAGCGTATGCGCATATCTTGTCGATATCGTCGTTGATTCTCCATCTCTAAACGCTCGATGGGATACGCTTCTAGTTCCGCCGGGCCTGATGAAAGATATAACGAATTTTATTCCTAGCCACGCCCCAGACGCCGTCACCATCCACAACAATCAGGCTATCCTAGTCAATGTCGTTGACGAGACCACTGCGGAAAGGATTGCCGCCGGACACATCGTAAAAATGACCGGCATATCCGATAAATCTGGAGCCCGTCGATACCCGATATTGAATGAAGATGATATGGCGTATGTCACGAAAGTTGAGAATGCGGAACCTCTACAAGTGTCATTGACTGGGCGGTTCTCTACCTATCGGGAAATGATTAACAAGCTTATTCAAGAGCAATCAATCACATTAGAAGACATCAACAAGGCCTCACCCTGAGTTGCAGGGTGAGGCCTATCAACTTTCATCATGTAACACTGTCTATTATCGTTGAAAGAACACGACAGGTATAAGAGTCGTGGGCAGGAGCAAAAGAACAACGAAGTCGCACATCACCAACGACGACAACACACTCTTCTTCACCTAATTGAAGGAGAGCTTTCCTAAGTTCAGTCAAAAAGCCTCGGTTCACCGCCGGTGATATGACATATATTACCCTCTTCATTATGATAAGTAGCTGTCGGTGTCCCTGGGTCACCGTCGAGGATGTCCTTTCCATCAATATGAAGTTTGATAGTGAAATTTCGGATGCCCTTAGCCTTATTCGAGATGAAAAAGCAATCGGTCGCTCTTTCCTGCACTTAGCCAGGCAGCAGGCGGCAATAATAGCCCCCTTCCATAATACTACAGCGTAGTGTGCCACTCACACAGGGAATACGGCAATCCAAACCTAAACTTTTCCCGTTCGCGATAATGCGGCTTAATATTTCCTGCAACACAGGGAAATATTCTTCCGAGACATCTCGGACCCCACTCCCTTTTCCCTCTTTTTTCACCCCACCAATGATTTTCCCATTATCCGCCTCTATGAAGATATCTCTGATATCGCCATCAAAAAACCGAAGAGACAAGGGGTCATTAATCAGATTAATCGTGAGCTCAGCAGGCTGAAGAGAAGCGGGAACTCTTCGCAGCAGACTTCTCAGGGTATTCCAGTTTTTGTGCCCCAGAGTGGCTGAGACATCATCCAATGCCTGCATATAGGAAAGGGAGGTCATATCACTCAGACGGCGTGCAAGGGCCTTCACGGCCTTATCTGTAAGGTTCATGGTCATGCTCCAGGCCAAAATCTGAACAGTGCTTCCGTTACTGAGGATGGCCATCATGTTCCATGAGGAAATGAGAGGTCAACAACGTGTTTGACATCGAGGGAAGCGACACGCCACGTCAAGCGCTCCCATCACATAACAAAAACCAATAAGAAAAGTCAACGAGAAACATTGTGTCCCAATTTACTACCCTCATGAAAAGAGGAACCACGGCTTTTTAATTCGGGACTAATTTCCGCATAATGCTTTCTCTGTGGCATGCTATTCTGTGGCGAAACAGGAGATAGACGCCATGCCACAGAATGACCCTTTCCCGTCAAATCCAGAAACTCCCCATGATATCGCAACTTTCCGAAAAGAAATCGAACGAAGGTTTGGCTCGGACAAGGCACTAGGTGTCTATCTTGAGGATGAAACCGGAGCTCGATATACTCTCGAAGAAGGTGAACAGATATGGCGTGAGCTAGGAGACAAAGGCCCGGACACCACATCATATTTTCCAGATGGCACATATGCTGTGGTCTGCACAAATTACGCTGCTCAGATTTTCTATGCATTACCTGACAGAACCCATATCATGGGATTTGCCAATGTCGACAATCCGACATCTCGCGTTGCGAAAGAAGAAATTCATCCAGGTGGACATGATTTTGCGGTTATCGATGGGAGATGGCTCGTCGACCCATGGATTAGACTCGTTGCATCAGAAGGCGACCAAATCTGCTTTGATTTGCATGACGAAAAAGATGCCGCCATCGTACTGCGTGATTACGGCCCCCAATCATGCTGGAGCCGCCTTCCTGAAGCTGAGGATGAAGCCAAATTATATCTGGAAAAGCAGAAGCCAGGCGTTAAAAACACCGACACTTTATCACCTTAATAAAGGATGGAGCCGTGACAGAGATGCCACGGCTCCATCTCTTTACGGCGCTACAACTTGAACGCCGTCCGGTAGTGGCCCTTTGTATAAGCAATTCGCTGTCAGAACTTCATCGAAACAGCTCAAAAGGTTGTCGAAGCCCGCCGAAAAGATGCCATGCATGACAAATAAGCGCATTTTCCCCAGGTATCCAGCGTCACGAAGACATTTAGCGACGCCTATAAATGTTCTCCCGCCGTCACAGATATCATCGACCACCATGATATCTGCTGTCTTGTCGATAATGTTCGCGTCATCTTCAATATGGAACTTGGACAAATACCCAGTATTGGGGTCCCTCGTTTTCCCCATAACCAAAACAGCATTACCCTTGTTAGAGGCACACTCTGTCGCCCTGGATATCGCCCCCTTGTCTGGAGACACAACGATATCCCCTGATTTCAGGTGTCCCTGGATAAAGTGCGCAGCCGGAACATTGACGACGGCACGGTCTTTCACGCCATCCCTTAACATCAATTCCAGAAAGAACTCCTGGAAGGCGATATCGAGAAACCATCCCTCCTATCGCCAGACCAGGCCGTCGACAAAATACAGAAACTTACGCATACGATGGTCCCGCCACAAGAGCTGAACGACGAAACGCCTATTCATGATGTCCTCATGGGCGACATCCCCCCAGGAATCATTGACGAAGCTAAAAGAGGATGTCAAAAATCACAGGATTTTCTGACTGATATCCAAGAAGTCCGTAAATATGCTATCGCCCAAATATGCCGGGCTCGCTTATCTCTGGAGACAGATATCTCTGAGATGAGTGTTTGGGAATATGCTGACGCATTCTCTTTCTCGAAATCCGCTTTCTCGGTATTCCTCGGCAATCGCGATTTTCATGTCGGCCAAGGAGATATGCCTGAGACGACATTTCTCGTTATGCGGGCGACATATATTCGTAGAAATCTGAAGCTGATAGCAACGAATGAGCTCCTTTTCAGGGCACTCTAAAGATGGGCTCACTCGTTTGGGGATATAGACTGGGCCGCACACCAATCTCGTCTAACCAAGCATGACGACTACTTATCAACGATTCACACATCCGGCGTTTCTTCACCGGGCCTGGTGTGTAACCGCTTTGGAGCGGAGTAGATAAAGGGTATCTTTTGGTGCGCTCGGAGAGACTTGAACTCTCACGCTCTTTCGAGCACCAGCCCCTCAAGCTGGCGCGTCTACCATTCCACCACGAGCGCAACGTTGACCTTGGTGCGAAAGAGGAGATTTGAACTCCTACGAGGTTTCCCTCACTAGCACCTGAAGCTAGCGTGTCTACCGTTCCACCACATTCGCATGGGGTCAAAGTTTGTGGTCGGAGTAGCAGGATTTGAACCTGCGACCTTATGTACCCAAAACATATGCGCTACCAAGCTGCGCTATACTCCGTCCATGAGAGATATTTAATACCTCTCATGGCTTGTGTCAAATACATTTTCTACAAAACGAAGGTATTTCAGGAGATTACAGGCCGTCCGGGACGGCAATACCATGCTGTGACAGCAATGCCCGCAACTTTGTCGCCCTGGCCTCCGCCCGCACCAACTGTTCGGAAAGGTTGCGATTCTGCTTTTCTTCCTCTGCATTGTTCTTCCATGCATCCAGAAGCGCTTCTTTCAATGCCCCGACATTGGCCTCTTTCACATTCTCCGCATCAGGCACTTCTCCACTCTCGATGGGATGGTCTTCCGCCAGCTCTACTCCCGTATCCGGGTTATGGAAAAGCCAACCGGCGCTCTGCTGCAACGTCGGGAGGCCGACAGCTTCTTCAGGAGTGAGTGTGCCCGGCTGAGGAAAGCGTATCGTTAGCCCCGTATCATTGATGGAGCCGTCCAATTCCAGCACCCATTCATTCGTGCTGCGGCGGAACCAAAGAACAGAACTCAGTTCGAAACGTGTCTTCGACATAAAAGTCTCCTAATGAAAAATCAAACGTAGTCGAATAAAGCTCTCATGTCAATCAGGAGCCGAATGACGCGTGCGCAAAACCTGCCCTACCAAAACCACCCCTCGAAAAAGTTTTCGAAATTGCATGAAAGCTCTCGGTATGTGCAACAGATGAAACGCGCTCAGATATGGTCTGCGACTTTACCTCAGTCATATGTCCATTCCTCAACCCCATAAAACGAAAACGTCCCGGTGTAGAGGAGTCCATAATAGACAGATTATCCGAACGATAACGTCCGGCGTAGAATGAATGCCCCGAAGAGCTCCCACTCGAACATGATTGGACCCTTGTTCCTGTGATATTGGTCGTTGTACCACATGGGAGACTTCGCCCCATTGTGACCGGAATGGACGTATAATGATTGGCTACCAAACTTCCTAATAGGAAGCCGACCATAGGAGACATCCATGTTCCATCATCCCTGCGAAGACACTCTCCGCCTTGTGATGTCTGGCAGTCTTCTTGTGTTTTGTATCCAGGTAGGTGCTGCCATTGTGAATAAGCGACATCATAAGAATGTTGACATTCATCGACCGGCGGGTTCCCCAGGGTCTTATTTGAGGGGAGAGGATGTGCAGAAGCATCAACCCGACAACTCTGGACATCTTTATAGGCAACGTCCCCGCTGGGCTTCCCGCAAGATGAAAGCATTAGAGCCGTTGAACAAACAGAAAGGAACAGAACCAACCGACGAGAAAAAATCATCACATCCACCATAAAAACGATAGACAACAATATCGATACATGGTGAATTAGTCAAACCATTATGGACCCCAGTAGGACGATTATGCCACTCGATTACGAAATTTTCACTCCGACTTTTATGAAGGAGAATGGTGTTTTCTCTCAGAGAAAAACCGATTTGGAATTTTCAAAATTAGGTTTCTCATACTGGCAAGAGAACGGTGAGACATGCTGGGATTGCCACAATATTTATACCGTCCCCCTATCGTTCTATCATAAAATGAATAGTGCTGTTAAAGCGCTCAATGACGTTGTCCTCAAGACTGTAGACCATATCTGCAAAAACCCAGACCTCATGACAAAAATGGAGATACCTCCATCAATTATCCCAGATATCATTGCCTCATGGGATAATGAACAAGAGCTGCGCTTTCTAGGCCGTTTTGACTTAGCCATTCAAACTGATGGCTCCATTAAAGCCCTCGAATTTAACGGTGACACTCCTACGACCCTCATCGAAAGTGCGCTTATCCAGCCTGCCGTCATCCGGAATTATATTAAAGCTCATGGAACAGATAAGAGGTTCTGCCGAGACACCATTAATGGAGAGCGAATTCGTCCTTTGATGGTGGCATCGCTGTTCAAACTACGTCAAAAACTTAGAAGCGAAACCCTACACTTAGCGGCATGCACCGAATCTAAAGAAGATTTGTCTCATATCTCGCTATATCGCATATTTGCAGAACTTGCTGGCTTCTCAACATCAAGCCTCGATATGTCCGATATAGGACTAGATGACGGTGATGAGAAAATTTTCTACGACAAAGCGATGCGTCAGATAAAGTGCTTGTACACACTTTACCCCTGGGAGTTCATCTTTGAAGACGAATTTGGCTCGGCACTCATCCAATCCTGGAGAGATAAGAAAATTCAGTGCATCGAGCCTCTCTGGAAACACCTCGCCAGTAACAAGGGGCTGTTTGCCGTCGCGTATAAACTTTTCCCTGGGCACCCCAACCTTCTGCCGACCTTTTTTAGTGATGACCCGGATGCCAAGTCGCTCAAGTCACAAAAATTTGTATCTAAGCCTATGGTCGGTCGTGAAGGGCAAAATATCAAAATCGTCGAAAGTGATGGCTCGATGGTCTCCAGCGACGGTACCTATTTTGGGAAGAACATCCTTCAGAAATATGCGACCCTGCCAGTCCTAAACAACAAACATACTGTCATCGGTGGATGGATTATCAACGACTGCCCTGCTGGATTTCTCGTTCGCTCTGACAGAAATAGCATTATTCAAAATTCATCCATGTCTGCGGCCTTGGCCATTATCAATGATTGAGTTTATCTCTCCGACAGGCTATAGTCACTCTACAATCAACAGCATCCCGGAGACTGATGATGCTACACCATTTGATTTCGGCTCTACCCTGGCTGTCTCTCAGCTTCCTCTCATCCATCATCGTCTGGGAGATTATTTCTCAGAACCGAAGCTGGAATGACCAAAAAGCTGCGCTGCGTATCGAATATCTCGGAGCTATTCCCGCACTCATCGCACTCCCTCCCACGATGATAGGGGGCATTATCGCATGGTCGCTGGCCGCACTCTCCGTCATTTTGGCAATTACAGCCTCCCGAAACCTCATTACGGGTGAAGAAGACCTAGTGGAAGTTTCAATCACTGCGTTGAAGGAGTTCAAGACAGCCAATTCATCTCAGAGAGCTCCGGTCTATGCCCTCTTTTTCGGATATGCCGTTCTTGATTTCTTGATTTCCCTACCTATCGGCATCCTGGCTATCCCTCTTGTGCTTGTCATTCTGGATTGGGGCGTCCTATTTGGATATAAGGTGTTCTCTGGTGAGAATGAGTTTACTTCTGACTTCCGGCTCATCAAAAATGGGAAGCCTGTCTCTGCGTTCGAAACAGCTTTCCTTCTCTTTTTCTCCCTGCCTTCGGTCAAGACAATTAAGGCCATCGTTAAAGCTCTGAAATCCTGCCACATCACCATAGAGGATGAGGACACCATCAGAGCATGGCGGCGTCACTAAGCGACTGTCATAGCTTGAAATTAAAGGTTACTGAAATGTTAAAATCCCTTCAGATTAATCTGAAGGGATTTTTCATATGTGAAGACTTTTATAGACTATATCTTCCATAGCATTTGTATATGGAAGGATAGTCAGATGAAGAAACAACCGAGAATGCATCGCAGGGGGATAACCCTGGCAGAGGTGATGCTCGTATTGGGCATAACCGCAATTATCTTAGGCCTGGCCATGACTCTATATGGCCTTGTCACGACCAAAAATACTGCGAATGACCTTGTAGAAGAGATTTTCATCATCCGTGATGCCGCGATGAACCTGTCATCAGGTAAATCAGACTGGAATTCGGTCAACGCCGCCAGTCTTGTACAAAGTGGCCTCATTCCAAATCGATATATTTCCCCGGACAAGACCAATATTCTCGACCCATACGGAAATATCGTGAATATTGTTCAATATTCCGACTCCGCCGTCAATAAAACATCGTCCACATCGCTCGGAATATACTTCAATAATATTCCAAAAACCGCATGCATAGACCTTGCAATGCAAAATATCCAAGGCTTAGGAAACGCTTTAAATGTCAACTGGAATTGGGCCGGTGGTGTAACAGACTATGGACTAACGACACAGAGCGCAGTCCAAGACTGTACGGAAGGATATACAAATTGGGTCGGCATCAATTTAACGAAATAACATTCACTTACTGGACATGAAGTTTTCAAAGTGAGTCTCGGCATCACTATGAAAGACACTCCCCTCTTGTTTAGCCGCCTCAACAGATTTTTGCTTATCTAGCATCAGCGGTATTAGCCTCACCCCAAGGATAATAGACGGGACACTCCATAAAGAACCATCATCTGACTTAAGATATGTGACATATTGGTGCCGGTAATAATCCGTGCCCAACACCGTTACCTCGGTAGAATATTTCTGATGAAACAGATTATGCTGAAAGACATAACCCTGCTCGAAAGCGTCCTGAATGCTTTTAGCCTTCTCATTAAGAGGTTCCATATCTTCGGCTTCAATTACCAATGAGATTTTATTCCCAGGAGCATATTGAGAAGCCCAAATATCAACCCCCACATTTGGTAGACAACTTTGAACCCACAAGGTGTCTGTTAGAACGGTTGCCCCAAAAAGGCCTAAGCAACTGAAGACAGCCATCCCCAATACGCGCAACCTGGAAATATGTTCTGTCTGAGCCAGCAATATCACCGGTACGGCCACGAACAATATAAGGCTCAATGGGCAGACAATAAAATATTGGATGGGGACAGATAACGAATTCTCGGAGCCTAAAACCTTCAGACTGTGAAACTCAGATATTGCCACCCAGGCCTTACTGGCATGAAGGAAACTGTTTGTTACATCGTGCATGCGAAAACCCCTCACTACATACGATGTAACAAACACAAATAAAACGATGTGTCAATTCAAACTTGACGACGGCAATATTCTATGACAAAGTCATCCATAACGACCGTATTGTCGATTGTGGCACGGCAGACCTGGTCAAATAATATCTCGCAATCCTTATAGCCTCTTACACCAAAGAAGGCTGGGAGAAATGCTCTAAATCTCATATCGAGGCTTGTCGACTTTCGAAAAACATAAGAGATGGTATCACCTACTCGATATTTTCGATATCCGATGAAAAACCATACTGGTCCGCACATCACTTCCCTACATAGTTCATAAAGGAGAAGGCCCAGATATAGACGATGTAACCTTTTGGGGGGATTCGTAGAAATCGACCAAGAGTTGATAGTCGGCGGCAGCTCTGGCCATGTAGTCAGGGTACTTCTGAGTGAACTCGCCCACGAGGTCTTTCTCTATCAAATCGCTATAAGCCGCCCGGCGGATAAAGGGCATCTCAAAAAAGTTGGAGACGCCATCAGGACTTTCTGCGTCATAACAGTATTTCTCGGCCTCCACAAAAACATGGCTAATCTCTCCCCAGCCGACCCGGAGCATATCTTCTTCAGAAAATGGGAAAGTCCACGTATCCCAATATTTTTTCAACAGCGCCAGGTCGAGCGGATAGCCAAATTCTCCTTCCAGGCAAAAATTTTGCGGGACCAAATCTGATACTTGTTCCCTCCATTTCTCATCTACTCCCCTCACAACGTCATCTGCTATTTCCATACAGTTGCCATCGTTTTCCATGAGATGGTTGGCATGGAAAGGCATAAGAATTCGAGAAATAGCGTCTTTAAGGGCGGGTGTTTGCACTTTGAATTTCCTTCACGACTATCTTATGGTGTATAGCAAAAGTGTTTGCTTCAGAGTAATCGGAGACCCCTATGAAAACGAAATCCATCCTATTCAATACCGAAATGGTACGCGCCACCCTGACCCATCAAAAAACCTGCACTCGCAGATTCGCGAACGACAAAGATAAACCCTATGCCGCCGTCGGCGACTTGTTATGGGTCAAAGAAACCTCAGCCATCCGCCCAGACTCCAAAATTGATTTTGCCATCTCATATCGAGCAAATTACTCTGACAACGGCAACATTAATACTATGCCATCAGTCGGCATGGAACGGCGCTCCGGCACGCCAGAAAAAACATTCCCCTCTAAACAATTCACGATAAATGGTGCGATGGCGTGGCATCCGTCTCTTTTTATGCCGCGCTGGGCCAGCCGTATCACATTGGAAATCGAGGGGATGCGAAAGGAGCCCCTACAAGACATCACTGAAGAAAGCGCACGGCGTGAAGGTTTCACAGACCGGGAAGCCTTCAAATCTCTTTGGATTGAACTCTACGGTCAAAAATCTTGGGACGATAACCCGAATGTCTGGGTCATCGACTTTAAGACCATCTTCAAAAATGTTGATGACATTCACAAATAAAAAAGGCCCGGCGTTATGCCGGGCCTTTTTTCACTGAGGAGCCGCCTGGGGCTGAGGAGCGGGATGCTGCGCCAGCTCCTTCTGCTCCTTCTGCTCCTGTTCCCAGGCTTTGTGTTCCTTCTTCCACTTATGCTTCTCATGCCAGCCATAAGCACAGCCACTGATTGCACCAAGCTTTGCGTGGCCGCTACGGACAAAATGTCCACCGACCGCACCGACTGCGCCATCGAACAAGCAGCCGTGTGGCTTCTTGGGCTCAGGGGTTGAAGCTGGAGCCTGAGTGGACTGTGGCGTAGCCGGAACATCAGACGCCCGTGCAACACCAGAAGCCACAGAAATTCCCATAAGAGCCGAAATGGCCAAAAGAGCTGTACGACGTACCATGGTGACCCCCAAAAAATGTGCAACCGAAAAGGTTGTCTGCCACTAGGTATAGACAACCTTTGACATCATTTCAAGTCCTCAAATGACCATTGGCCTGCTCCCAAGCCTTGTGCTCCTTCTTCCACTTGTGCTTCTCGTGCAAACCGTAGGCACAGCCAATCAGACCGCCCAGGATAGCATGACCACTACGCACGAAATGACCACCAATGGCACCGGCGACACCATATCCCAGACAACCATGCGGCTTCTTGGGTTCAGGCATCTGGTTCGAATACAGGGGCGGTGTCGGGGGCTGAGCGGCTGCAACAGCCCCCGACACCGGAGCCAGGGCCATCACAACGGCGAGTGTGAAACCAAAATACTGTTTCATAAAGACCTCTTCTCAAAGATATTCCCAGATGGTGTCAGCGAGTTTCTCGCGTATACCAGCCGGGATGAAACGGACAGACCAACTCTTTTCCGAATACGCAGAACTCTGCTGGAACAGCGTTTCTTCGGGGATGCAGAACATAGCGAAATATGAACAAACCATTGTCGCAATCAGAACGATAACGGAAAGGATGAAATCCAACCTGTTTCCCAGGAAACCCGAGAAGAACACCATCAGGAAGACAACACCTAGTGTCATACCGCTTCCGGTTTTTGCCAACTTCTCATAGGCCACCTGGGAAACGCGGCCTTTGGCAATCATCGAATAAATGATTTCCAGACGACAACGCATTATCAACAAGACGACAATCGCAAGAGGGCAAGGAAGGACATCTACCCATGGTGGCGCAACAGGAATAGTTCGCTCTGCGTAGATAAGATAACCAAAGAAGATAAGGGAAACGAAAATAGCGACATCGCAAGCACGAATACTCAGGCCGCAAGCCTTTATACGATTTGTCCTCTCCGAAAGGTATCGGAGAGGAGTTTCCGCGACATCACGAAACATTAACGACGAGGTCCGATATGCTGAGGATTTCCCGTCATAAATTTCTGAACCGCCAGAGCCGCTGCGACTGCGCCAACCGTAGCCGTCGCAGAAACACTTCCAGTCAGGAACCAAGCAGCGGTCGAAGCAAGAAGGATAACAAGCATTGGAGTATCTCTCGATAGTTTTGAACTTCCTCGATATAGTCACATCTCATCGAATATGTCAACCAGTTTCTCTTCATCCGTCCTTCTAGCATGAGTAAAGGACCCCCGTATTTCGCCCGCATGAGAAAGGACGGTTTTTCCATATCAAGAGTCTCAAAAAGTCTCATTTCCAGGCTCTCCAAAAACGGCTGTTTTCTGCCGCTTTTCTGAGATGCCCCGAGACCCGTCCGTGAGACTCTTCGCGAACAGGTATATATTAAGAAATATAGGGGGATTTTAAGGGCATGGAAAAATCATAGTTTTTATGATATCTTCATCATAACCTCTTGACCTCTAAGTGCGGTTTCGATAAACCCCGCCTCCCCCCCCCTGGTAAGAGTTATTTGATTCCACTCACTCATACTGTTTCAGCAAATGCTGAAATCCGCTAAAAGGTTGTTCCTATGACCACTCCATCTCACAACACTCATTCATCAACAACAGACCTCATCCATGTTCATGGTAGTGCCATGGATACTCCAAACCTGGCTGAGCTTATCCGTCTTTCCCTGGAGAGGCGCTTATCCGCCCTTCAGGCAGCGAACCCTTGCAAAGAGTGCCGCTAACCCGTCCTGAGCCATCCTCGACGGTCTTAGAAATGACAAATCGTCGAGGATGTGTTAAGACATCGGAAAACATCTTCAAGGATAAGGTTCCGATGTATGTCGTGGCATAATTTCCGTTTAGGGCTCATGGTCCTGATTGGCGGGACTTTTCTGTCTTCCGCCAACGCTGAAGGCTTAAGACTGCCGGTTCATTTCTCCGAAGATGTTCCCGCTGTCGGCATCCATTTCCCTAAAAGCCTTCACGTCCCCAATGTCTCTCCTGGTCATGTATCAAGACCAGAGAAGCAGATTATCCTTGTTAGGCAAATACCCTGCACCCGGCGCGTCAATACCAGTGTCTGGATGAATGTCATCCGGTCTGAAGCACTCTTGACTGCCATCACATGCAATATGCGGGATGAATATAATTCTCTCATGTCCGATAGGGCCAATCGATTGAAGTTCGCCTCAGTGCCTGTGAGAGTGCTCATTAAAAACCGAAGCCACGACTACACGGCTGAATTGGCCAATCAACAAAGCCTGTATGATAACAGAACCTACGGGGATGGTCTCTGTTCTATTCGGAAAAACATTTTTCATGACATCCGGGATATCTCGTCCTACACGGATGCTATCTCGTATATCATCCATGCGGACATTAACTTCGGTGATGTCTGTTCTAGCGAAGAATTAGGGCTTTTAAAAAGGAGGTTTTCCTGATAGGGTTCTCCCCTCTTGACAATTATTCGGAAAATGAGACTTCGATGACGCATCGTTCTTTTACCAATGAACAGCTTGAGGCCATTTCGGTTGATGCTAAAGAGGTCTTTATCAGCGCCGGTGCTGGGACTGGTAAAACGACCGTTATCATCGAACGCGCCATGCGTCTTGCGAAGGCCGGGAAACGCATATTGGTAACAACTTTTTCCATTACGGCCCGGCAGGAACTACAGCACAGAATTGCACAGCATGCTGACGTGCTATCTGGCGCTGTGGACATGGACCTCATCACTATTGCGACATCCGGTAGTATCGCCTGGCAGGTACTCAATGAAGTATATCCAGAATATACGCTGCTTTCTCAATCTCAGGCTTACCGGAAATTGATAGAAGTCGCAGAAAAAATCGGTATCGTATTCGTTGCGGACAAGTACGAGGATGTCGCGGAATCAGATAAGAAACGTCGCGAGTTCTACCGCTATATTTCCAATGCAGTCAATCTTCTGACGGTGAATGATATCCAGGTTGATGACATCGAAATCCCTGAAGACATCGCTCCTTTGTATAAAGCCTGGCATGAAACCCTGGTTGATGAAAAGATTTGCGACGCGAACGCTATGTTGCGCATGACCCTCGACGCTATCCTTGAAAAGAGCATCCCAGAAAAATGGTTGGGTTTCGATGAAATTCTTGGCGATGAAGCACAAGATTTCTCGATGGTTCAGTATCTAACGCTTCTACAGATGGCCAGCCACTCAAGTGGAAATCTCACACTGGTTGGAGATAACGCTCAGGCTATTTATTCCTGGCGAGGTGCTCTTCCGAGTTTACTGACCCCATCCAATATGGGAGAGAACGGAGCTTTTATCGAGCTGACGCACAATTTCCGGTCGACAAAACAAATTCTCGCACCTGCATTGGCCGTGGTAAATTCCATTCCAGGAATGGAGAAACGTCTCGTTTCCGAGGTGTCCGGCCCGGCGGTTTCTATGAAAGTGCTGCAACAGGTCAAAAAAGAGGCCGATTATATTGCGGAGCGTTGTCTGGACCTCCTTGAGGGCAACAAAATTCCACTTCACGAAATCGCTATTATGGGACGCTCACATAGCGTTCTCAATGAAACTTTTTCGGCCCTATCCAAGCACAACCTTCCTTTCGTTTATATCGGGAATACGTTCTTCAAGCGTCCGGAGTACAAAATCATCCGGTCTGTGTCTGACATTCTTTCCGGAGTGTCTCCATTCCAAGAGATGACACGTACTGTCCATCTTTATCTTGGAAAAGACATCAAAATTGGCCCTGAAGACGGATTATCTGTGTACGATGCAGCTCGTAAAGCACTGAGCCGATATCCTTCATCGAAGCGGCTTATGAATGCCCTAGCTGTCGCTCATGAACGCATTGCTGTCGGTGGCAAGTTCGCTCATCAGTTCAATTCTTTGATGGATGATATGGGGCTCTTCGACCAGATGCGTCGTCAACCCGGAGGCAATCACACTGCTCATACTTTGACCGACCTTCGGGAAATGTCCATCAATTATTCGGACTGGCCAAGTTTCCGCGCCGGGCTTCTAGAGCGTGAAAATACCGGTCAAGGGCAGAAACCTATGGAAGGGCATATTTTTGTAGGGACTCCATTCGCTGCGAAAGGAAAAGAGTTCCATACCGCATTTGTTATGGGACTCAATGAGGGCGTATTCCCATCTCCGTTTATCACCGAAAACGAAGTTGATTATCGCTATGATGTCATGCGCTCCGGTGGATACGATGAAGAAAAACGTATGCTCTTCGTCGCGATAACGCGAGCCAAAAAGAATTGCATTCTGACATGGAGCCGCAAACGCAGGAATGGTCCAGTGATGCAGGATTTAATGCCGTCATCCCTTCTCTATTTGACCGGTTTGAAACTTCCTCGCTAGATAGAGAAAAGGCCCGGCGATTGACCGGGCCTTTTCTTTTAGGATATCGCCCAGTCCTCCTGGGACGTTTCCTTGTAATGAATATCCTCTTTCGTAACATTCTCACATTTCAAAGAGGTGATTTGTTCGGACCACAATGTCCCGGTGACTTTAGAGACGCCTTCAACAGAGACACGCGCACCCAGGATATTTAGCCCAACGACAGCCTTTGCGACTTTACCGTTTTTCAAGTCTGATGAAATCTTGATTTCAGGAAGGCTGCCCGCAGTATCAGCGTCGCGATATGCGTGACAACTTTGGATGTCAAGGGCGGAAACATCAGGGATAATTACCGTGACTTCCAACGCACTTTTTGAAACATAGCCATAACGAATATTCTGAGTGCTTCCATCGGGAAGAGTTTTTGTATACTTCGCCCGGTTTGTGATTTCGGTGTCATTCTGGGCAAAATGGAAATTTGGGCCGACATGGTAAGAATAAACCGATGTTTCTTCTGAAACAGGGCCTTGCAAATCCATATGGGGTGTGCCATAAACCGTCGACTTGTCCGTAATAATAACATTCAGCCGAGAAAATCTGTGTAAGCACAAAACAAATTCTTTACCGTTGATTTTTGGAATATCCATTCTCATGACGCTCTCCTGTATCTGCGAGAATGGAGAAGAGATAATTTCCACTTCGACTTATTGTCAAATATGAGCGTTTTTGTAATACTGTCACACAAAAAACACATTCTTTTATGAATGAAATGTATCAATAGCGCGTTGACACCTCTTAATTTTTGTGTTTTACTCTTCTTTCCAGTGCAGAGAAACGGAAAGAAACCATGTCTCGTATTCCAGGACCTCCTCCTCGTCTTATGCGGGCATCCGCTATTACGAAACCTGTCGGAGATGCTGACGGTATCCCTGATTTTTCGGCGGAGAAAACTGAGGCGTCACCCGCTCCTGAAGTCGAGGCTGCAAGTCCTCCTGCCAAAACTGAGACGGTTAATCGTCCTTCTGTGCGCCTGCCTCCTCGCCCGGTTCCTCGTGGTACCGTCGCCGGTCGGCCCGTACAAAAATTCAATCCATCTTCTATCTCGGCACCACCAGCCAAAGCAGAGAAGTTTGAGGCTATCGGCCCCGAAGATGCTGATGGTGCGAAAAAAACGGTATCTGCGAAAGCGTCGTTGGTCACTCGTCCACTTGTTGTCCCCAATAACACAAAGCCCGGTGGCCGTGTTTCTAATTTTGCGAAGGAAAAGGTTATCGAAAGCCCGACACATGTTTTCTTTTACCAGACAAACCCCATTATCGCAGATGATGGGGTGTCTCCTATGCTTCTCCCGGCGAGCGATTTTCAGATGCTCATCACTGATGGTGATTTTAAAACTCTCCACGAAGAGGATTTCAGTGATGAAGCAGCAGCATATAAAAGCCTTCTTGATGTCTTGAATAACAGGCCCAGAGCGCAGCTCGTTTCTTTTGAAGGCCGCATGTTCATTCTCCCACGCATTAATGTCGTGGCGCTGAAGCATGGTCTTACTCTGGGGTTGGTTGCTCGCACGAATGACCGGTACGCATCATACTCCACTCGCTTTTCGCAGCAATATCACCACGATGTCGCTGACGTTATTTCGAATTTTGGAGCTGTGAAGGCTCCGTCTCTACTTGAATTGCATGCTGCAATTCTCGGAAACGAGGACAAAAAGCCGGTCGAGAAGTTGAAGGATATTTTTCAGATGATGAAGTCTGCGTAGGTCAAATATTATATCACATATCGAGGCCCCTCGATTGTACTTTATGGGCATACCTTGTGCCCATAAAGCAGTATTGACTTATCTCCGCTTTCTGACCTACAATTATTAGGTAGGTCCAAAAAGCGGAGATGCCGACATGCTCAATCAACACATCAATCACAACAAAAAGATTGCACATCTCCGAGGCATGCTTAAGTCTGAAGGTATGCTTCTCGCCCTCGGAGCCCTGGATATCGCTGAGGCCAATCATACCGGGTTCCGCAAGGATGGGGTAACAGCAGAAATTGCGCATCCCGTTGCAATCGCCTCTTATCTCTCCACGCTACCAATCAGTAAAGAAGACCGGCAAGCACTGATTGCCATCGGTCTTCTTCATGATGTCCCCGAAGACTATTCGGTTTCTGAAAAGGCGATTGTCACCCGGCTTGTTGAAGTCGCCGGGCGTGAACATGAAGAGGCCGCTGCATATATCGCAGTTTCCGCCTGGAAACTGTCTAAATTCAACCCACAGGGGCAAAAATATTCTACGAAAGAGTATTTCAAGCGTATCGAAAGCGACCCTCTTCTCGCTATCGCAAAAGGGGCGGATGGTCTTTCCAATATTATCGATGCCCCCTCGGCGACGCATAAGGAGCCGGATGAGCTCTGGGCCTGGGTTCAGAACTATAAGCGGTATATCGAGCGATACCACCTTCCTACGCTCAAATTTGCTCGTCAGAAGACGGAAGATGAATCCATCAGACTGGCATGTGAAAACGTAAAATTCTGCCTCGTTACGACCCTGGGGCTGACTGAAGCCGTAATCAACCTCGAAAAATCTTCTGCTCAGCCATAAAAAATGGCTTGACAGAAGATTGGGCACGTTAAGACTGCCTTTATCTCCACTACTCCTCATTGAAAAATGCTATAATCGTGCCATAGCATGAGGAGTGGTCTATGTCTGTGAAATCAATGCCCCCGGCGAAAGCTAGGTCGAATGTTCGTATGAAGCGTCGAAAGAGAGGTTTTAGCCTTATCGACGTGATGCTTGCGCTAACAGCATCGACGGTTATGCTGGCAGGCCTGGCACAGCTTCAGGGCGATTTGCGTCAGAGCCAGACATCCCAAACAGTTGCTCATCAGCTCACGATGGTTTCAGAAGCAGCTCGCTCTTATCTCAACCAGAATAACTTGAAGCTCAGTAATGGAATCGTTCCTGTCGGGTCGGCAATCGAAGTCCCCCTGGTGGCGGATTCTACATGGCAGGGCATCGGAGATTTGCAGACTGGCGGTGGGCTTCTCTCCCAATCTTTCCAGCCGGTGCTACCGAACGGCCAGGTTATCCACTTACTTGTTCGCAATATCCCTGTCAACGGACTGGTGCCCCAGCACCTAGAGGCTATGATTGTTACTTCTGGACCGCCTCTTAATGACCGGCAGGTCGGTTTGGCGATGAATGCCATGGAGGGCAATGGCGGCGGCATTATGGCTCGTCCTATTGGGGGTAACACAAGCGTAATTCAGGGAAGCTTTGGTTCGTGGGCAGAGCCGATTTCTTCGTGGGCTTCTGCCGGTGTCCCTCTGACCTATGGGCATGTTGCTTATACAATGAACACCATTGGTAGCCCGATATCGGACTATCTGAATCGATACAATACAGGCAATCCTGAAGCCAACAGGATGCACACAGATATCGACTTCAACAACAATAACGCGAATAATGTCAATACACTGGACACCCAGAACATCAAGAATGCAAACGGAAATTCCGTTCATTTCGAAAGTCTTCTGTCCGGAACGTCCACAGAAAACCAGACGGGCTACTCTGTGGATAATTCTGTCCAATTCCAGGATGGTGCAATTCTCTGCACTAACGATAGAACAGGGTGTGGCATCCAGATTTCTGACGATGGCGGATTCTATGACCTGAATGATAGCTGGATTACATTCGTAAATCCGACCGGCGGCGGTAATGCTGGATTATATCTCAAAGGCTCCAACCTCGCCGTTGATAAAGATGTCTCCATTCAGGGCAGCCTGGGCGTAAATGGGAAATCTGCGGAAGGTGGTTATCCCAGCGGTATGTCTCCGGGTATCCATTCCGGGAATATCTATTCAGAAGGTGAAGTCGCGACTGGATATAATGGTTCGATTGGCTCTTACCTTAATGCCAATGGCGATATCTATGGCTCTGACTGGCTGACTATGGGGCGTGGCGTCCATGTCCAGAACGGACCTCTTTACACAGATTCGGGAGATATCTACTCTAACAACGGTTCAGTATACACACAGAACGGAAATGTGTTTACAAACGGCGGCGCGGTTTACACGAACCGGGGCGATGTCTTTACCAATAGTGGCTCTCTCTATACCCAACAGGGCAACGTATACACCCGACAGGGTGATGTTCTGTCGCAGAACGGTAACATCTACACCCAGAACGGCTATGTATATGCCAGTCAATATATCGCTGGTCAGACGCTGAGGTCATACTATATCGCCAACCCAGGTGATAGCTGCAATATCAGTATCAGCGGCTATGCCGTACAGTGGGGTGACCTAGCTAAAGATAGTTCAGGTAACGTATTGGCATGCGCTAATGGTATTTGGACGGCTCAGAACTCTTTCACCCATATCAACACTTATGAACGGCTGTATTCTGGTACCAACAACACAGGTAATGCTCAGTTTATTACGGCACGCTGGCATACTGATGGTCACGATTCCAAGCACAAATGGGGTTCTGTTGAGTTTCTGGTTAATGGTGTTATCGTTTGCGAACAGGTCGGAACTGAGAACGACTGGGCATCATGCTCGGCCATGGTTCTTCCTGGTATGACATGGTCTACGACCATGTCATACTACCTTCCAGGCTCTCAGATGAGAGGTGAATGGACAACGATTGTCAGTTCTTCAAACAATAACTGATTTCCAATGCCCTGTGGTAACATAGGGCATTGATGCTTTTTGAGGATATCATTATGAAAATGTTGAGAAAACTTTCCATGCCATTACTCGTCATCGGTGGACTTACCTTATCCGCTCCGGCTCATGCCATCACAACTGAATACGGAGAACTTCACCAGGAAGATGACGGTTGGTACCTGGGAGACCAATATCTAAAAGGAACGGCTGGCCTGGAGGCTGATGATAGCGATATCATTCAGCAAGATGGTATCATCGTGATGACGGCGCATAAGTCTGGCCCCATGGGAACGACCCAATATGGCATCGCTCGTATCATTCATTCACAGAGCAAAAATAAAGGCAAAATTCTCCTTATGAAAAAGGGCATCACCGCCGGTGATACCCCGCAAAATCTTTCCCTTGAAGGAAAAGTTCTTCATTACGACCTTGGCGGGGAAACACACGACATCGATGTGCCGGAAGTCCCCGCCGACCTATCAGGAGGCGACTGGAGGTGAGGCGCTCACTTCTATCGTGGGATGTACGAAAAACAAACCGATAGCCAATCAATTCCAACTGGACATCCTGACTGCGGGGAAATGAGTTCCTCATCCTCGGTCAGGATGTCCAAAGCGCTGTCATAATCTTCACCTTGAATTAGGTGGTCTTCTCGTCCGTCAGCGTCCGATAGAATGAGAATCGGATTCAGACGCCCTGCCGCGATAAGGTTTTCAGTCAGCCCAAACAAAACCTCATCGCTAACAGAGCCTACATCGCTCTCTGCAAAATGACGCAGGGCATTTATCGAAATGCATCGATGTTCCTGGGAATGAATGGCTTCAAGCCGTTCGCAAACACGAGTTCCTTCGGTGCTCAAAACCCCGGTGGAAGTTCGAGCGGACATGAGAGCATTTGCGACATGGCGGAAAAGAACTTCATTCGACATTATACGACTCCGTAAAAACCTTTGATATCATGAAACCGACTGACCATCAATTAGCGATGCTTTCCCCGGCCAATATTCTTAAGGTTCCGCAATGCTTTTTTACCCTTAGGTAGACCGCGAATATCCGAAGAGTTTTTCCTGCGGAAATGAATGTCTAAGGAGTTTTTTCCAAACTCCACATCATCGACATGGCTTCTCAATAAGTCGAAATCTGACGGCCTTTGAAACTCTAAACCAGGCTCTTGTGATTGGTTCAAGACATCTCGACCTAAAGATAATAGACTTTGAGCGACATGGAGACCGACATGACGACCGGGGGCGTCAAAGAGTGCTATCGTTTTTCCTTTGAACTCAGGCCGGTCGAAATCCGGCGCAGAGAAACCTTCTGTCGTTGTGAAGATGACATTCAAACAAACAGTCTTATCGCCTTGTGTGACAAAAACAGAGACTTCTTTTGCATCAACAAGATGAGGCTCTGTGGAGAAAACGAACATCGTCGTCGGCACATATCTTGCGCCATCAGGCGGAAGTGGCGAGAAAGACAGTTCTTCGACAGGAATCCCTGGGAAGACAGGAACCATCGGGATTCTTTCCTGATGGTTTTCCTGCATCATCGAAATGATAGCTTTCGCTTCATCAAAAGCAGATGACAGCTCATTATCAGTGGTGGACATTTCGCTCTCCTTAATGAAGCTTATAGAACATGAAAAAACTGCTTGTGTCAATGGATGGCTAGTGCTATTAACACCCTTGAAGTGATGGCCGAGTGGTTAGGCAGTTGACTGCAAATCTTCTTATACGGGTTCGATTCCCGTTCACTTCTCCAGATAAAGGTTCTGCGATGTCTCTCATTTCCCGCTTTTTCCATAAAAAAGCTACTCCACTGGACCATCCCAAAAAATTCAGTGAGTTTCTCGCGGCTAACCATTATGGTGCAGCTTTCTGGCATGCTGCACAAATCTTAAATCCCGGCGATAGAGAGTTTGCTTTAGCGAAAGCTCATTTCGTATTTCTTTGCCGAAAAGATATGGGAAGCTCTTTTCTTCATGATGACTGGTTGTGGCCAGGGGTTCCGTCTGCTCCATCTCAATCGGATGCAGAAAAACATATTTTGGACGCTCAAAAACATAATATCCCCGGTAGTTTTGCTTTAGGGGTGAGTATTCTGTGCCTCAATCGCTCTACTCAAGACATCCTGGAAAATGAAGAAACGAGGAATATCCTGGAACAGGCAGCTCTTCGAGATGGTTCTCCCCAGGCTCGCGCCAGCTTAATGGTTTACCACAGTATTCGAAAAGATTTCGATGCCGTATTTCGATACTACGATGCCGGTGACGCATGTGGTGAAGTTGAAGCTGTTATGATACGGCTGGCACTTACAGGGTGTCCTATTCGAAAAAGCCTGTCAGACCATATTCGAGGAGCGGTCGAATTCGGACATCCCGAAGGGCATCTTTTTTATGGGCGTCAACTCATTCAAGCCGGAGATTTCTTTCATGGCGAAACAGAGTTGCGGACGGCTATGAGATTGGGTCATCCTGAGGCTGGAGCTTTGTTAGCCGATGTGTTGTCTCAGACAACTGAAGGCCGGGAGCGTTTACAAGACATCAACGAACTTTATCGGAACTCAGCGTCTTTGGGTCACAAGGGGGCTCAAGCTATGTTGGCGATACGGACAATACTGAACCAGGTCCCTGGTGGTGACAAAGAAAAAGCACTGAAAGAGCTTAAGACATTGGCTATCGACGGAGAGGCCACTTCTGCTCGCTTTCTTAAGGAAGCTAGGCTATAAACTTCATCGAAGGGGAAATTATTATGTTCAATTTTATCGACATGTGGATACTCAACAAAGTCCAAGAACTTATTATTTTTCTAAACAAGAGGGGCATAAACACGGGGACTGTTTTCAAGCACCTCTCTCTTCTAGAAGGTGTCGGTGCAGGGATTTATTCTCTATTCGACTTTTTACACTCTTGGGGCTCTCATGGTGCGGCTATCAGTCTATTTACAACTGCCGCCCTTGTCGGGTTCTCTTTCATCCTATTTACGATACCGACCTATCGGTTCTATGAAAGAATCGAGAGCTCTCCGACAAGACGTGAGTTGCCACCATTTGCCCCCACTTCGCGTCTGGTGTGTCTATTCTTTTTCCTCTTTTTCTCTATTCTAAATATACGGAAAGGCATGGAAATTTTCCTGATTAATGGATTTAGCTTTGTTGCGGTTTTACTGCTCCTTTATGGGTTGTTCTGTATCCACCTCCCCCCTACACGGAAACAGAAACAGAAGAAAACAAATCTGTCCCTGGTTCCGTCATATGGATAATAAGTACAGGCCCATTCTTATGTGTGATGGTGAATGGGTCGATACCGGCGTGGACCAGGTGCTTCTGCGACCTCAACTGCATCTGAGGCTGGATACGAGATAGGCGTAATAGAAACGTGCGCAGTCCCGCTCTCTTTCATCCCCAACATGGTCGCCGGACGTTCTGCCAGGTCCAGAATTCTATGCCCTACATAAGGTCCACGGTCATTTACGGTCACAACAACTGATTTTCCGTTATCCTTGTTCGTAACCCGTATCAGCGTGCCCAACGGCAGCGTCCTGTTGGCAGCGGTCATATCACGGTGATGCATTATAGTACCACTAGCTGTTTTGTGGCCAAAGAATCCTTTCCCATAGTAAGATGCGACACCATTCAGCTTAGAGACATGCATCTCTTTTACATGATGATGATGATGCTTTGTATGCGCTTGCGCTCCAGAAGATGCGAACAAAGAAAAAATCAACAAAGAAATACGTTTTTTCAAAACTCTATACCTCACATTATTTCAACAATATCAACTTACACTGTAAGTGTGTCACTATTATGTCTAAAATATGCTTATGTCAAGTTGTGTATGATTTTGTTAATCCTATGGTCCCACATACCAATGTGCAAGTCGCCTGAGAAGATATACTTGCCTTTGTTTGTTCGCCCAAAAATCTGCGACATTAGGAGATTTCCTATAAGGGAACCACATCGTGAAAATATTAATCTTCAACGAAGATGACAGTGCTGCGGCAGAGGATAATTGTGCCACATTGGATTCTATTTCCAGGAGGATTTCATTCAGGAGGCCATGAGCCCCCATTTCAGACATGCGTTCTGTGAAAATCAGGTCAGTTAGTTTTCTACACAAAGCACTCAAATGAGTATAGTTGGGTTCAACAAAGTATAAAGCTGACGGGTCGCAATAACCGAGAGATATTTCATTGCACACAGAATATATTTTTTGTTTGAGATAACGTTTCCACAAAGACATCGTAAATCCCCCTTTTTATACTTGTGCTTTCAATCTAGCACACATATAGTGTTCACTCCATAAAAATATCAGAAGGTAGACTGTTATGCAATCGCAGCTTGTTATTGAAAACTTTCCTCAGGCTCATGCTGAAATCGTCTTCCGGCGTTATATGAAAAATGTCCTATTTAGAATAGGGCGCAATCAAGGTGTCAAAGCAGAAATTCTCGACGCCATCATCGCGAATGTGACGATATCCGGTAACATCGTACAAACCGTCAGCCAGCTTCAGAACGCCACCTTTGCGGACATCGAAAACTTTTTTGGGAATGAGGCCATGAAAAAGGTGCTAGCCCTAGTCGAAGAGTTCAGTACTTATTCTCCGTCCGAAATTATTCCTTATATCCTAAAGGGTATCATTGGGATGAATATCGTTATTACTGATAGTGAATAACCCCCTTAAGGCTCTACACACCAAAATATTATATTCTTGACGCCTCTAGTTTTAGGTGGCATAGACTATGCCACCTAGGTCTAATTGAGGTTTATCATGCCACCCATCGTTTATTCAGAAGCCATCGACACGTCCAACGTTTTTTCGTGGGTTATTTTTATCGGCCTATGTATAGCGATGGGTCTGGTTTTTTCTGTGTTGACCTTAAGGAATGTCAGTAATCATCGATATGAAGGGGATGGCTTCGGGGCAATAATCGTACTTGCCGCGATACTCCTTGTTTTCGTCGTATTCCCTGGCGCAATTATTTCTTCGGTGCATAATAGCATTGCAAACAATGCCGCAGGGTGGAAAGAGCTCGTAAGAACCCAGGTGGTGCTCCCCAGACATGCACTGGAAATGAATCAGTTCGAAGAATATAATCTCTATCTTCGCCCCGTCAGCGATGCTGCGATTGCGCGTGCTAACAAAATGCCAACTGGCGAACATGAAAGACTCTCATTTTTTCCTGATGGAATGAAGGTCGTGTCTATCAAAAAGGAAAAAGGTCGTCCGGTTTCAGTCTTTCTAACGCCTATTATCGACAATTCGGCACATGATGAACTCATTTATGCGGTCTCTGCAAAAGACTTGAGTGCTACCGAGTTTGAGCTATCCTATGCACGAAATCTGATGGCTCTCAAAGAGATTGGTTCCACTCAAACACGCGATTTCCATCCTGTTCCCGTTGTACATATGACCCAGGAAGAAAGAGATAAAAAAGACTTCGAAGCTTCACAAGCCCGATAAAAAATGCTATCTCATAGCGTTGGGTTTTAACGAAAATCAGGGAGCTTGTGATGGACAACAACCACGCATCTGACATTACAAAGAACTTGGAAAAGTGGGCTGGAGTAGAGGCTAAACAAGCCCTTGCCGAAGTCCAGGCTGCCTACCCTGGCTATACTGTCAATCTCGTTGCTGTTGGCGGAATAATCACCGCAGACTACAGACTAGACCGTATCAGATTGACATATCTCAACGTTGATGGCGTGGACGTTATTGTAAGGGGAAGGGTAGGATGAACCAACGTCTCATCGACTACATCGAGAAGTTCGACCTCGGCTGGCCAAATGCCTGCGACTACACTCGGCTCAGCATTCGCCTCAAACGAGAATGTAAAAGCGAGGATGTCCCGGCGCTTCTGAAAACTCTCAAACCTACCCAAAGTTGGCACGATGATAACGTCAGGCCATCAATTAAAGTTATCATCGGAGCATTTCCAGAATATCGAAATGCATCATTCCTGAACATTTTTGAGAAGGAGTATTGGCGCTCTCGGATGGATTCGAACCACCGGCCTTGTGTATCGGAAACACACGCTCTATCCAACTGAGCTACGAAAGCATAGGGGGATAATAAACACCTTTTATGCTGCTGTCAATAAAATCGCATCAAATAGTATTGACACCTTTGGTCTGTCATTTTATGTTGGGTTTTCTTTAGGAGAGGGTTCCTCAAATGACAGACCAAATCGCCAATTTTGCCCATACTTATCAATGGCAACAATTCTTAGGAAGCGGTGCCTTCTTAAATATGGGATTCGTCTTGGTCGTAATTGTTGTGCTCTCTCTTACGTTGGGCGCGGCACTCATCACATTCTTTATCTCCCTTGCTGTCTTTTCAGAGAAAAGGGTGCCTATTGTCGCGTTTTGTACAACGACCGTAGGTTTTTTAACGTTTGTTGGAACCAACGTGGTAGCCGACCATCTCCTTCTTCCCAATGTTCTGCCTAATGAGATTAAGACCCTGATGTCTCCTGGACACTCTCTGACTTTGGACAATATTATTTGTGAACCTTTCTGGCCTATGGGTGTAAAAGCGGTCAATCGAGAAGCAGCCATAGCAAGAACTCAGGCCGACAATACTCCATTCTGCTCTCTCGATATCTCGGGGACAATCATCGGCACATTTAGCCGATATGGCGTATATCATACCTTTATTAAAAATGGATACGGCGCTATCTGGCAGGTCCCTTCATTTATGATTCTCGACCAGATTCCGACCAGCAGTATACATAGCTTCAAAGCCAAGCGTTCAGGAGAAGATGCTCCGGACTCTCAAGCCATGTCGAATTTTGAACATTATAAGAGCGACGTGATTGAACATAGGCCAGGACATACCCTATAATAAGGGTGTGTCCAATCCCGAGACGGAGCTTCGGTTATGGCTGACAATTCGCTAGATTTCGCCTCTATAGACGAATACAAAGACGCTCTAGTCCTCTTCGACACCTCCACAACATCAGAAGACATCGAGCGCAGTAAGGCGGCTCTTCAGACGTGCCGCGACAATGCAGAAGATGTCATATCGAAGCTCAAAAAATTTGGCAGGGAAATCAATATTCGACGACTGAACTTTTTATTGATGAGAGAGTTTTCCCTAACACAGTACGATGCTCAATCATTCATCAGGCTCATGATAGAGCGAGGGCTTATCGCCTGGAAGAATGAGAGGGCTATCATTAAGTTCAGATGATTTTTATTTTAACGTCACCGCCGGAACCGGGGTGGCGTTTTTTAACATCGCGAACGCATCAACGCGATAAATGTGCTCACCATTGTCAGGTGTCATATCAACAGATACAGCGTCATTTTTTGACACCAAGCCCTTCAAAAGGATTTGACCATCGAAGATATTGGAATGCAGCGCATTCCCCTTTATGAGCCGGGCAGATTGTTCTGGGAGGGACACATAACATCCAGTCGTTGTACATGTCTTCATAAGGTCTTCATAAGGCCGTATAAGCCCGCTATCATATTCTTCTACGGCCTGCTGGGTAAAGCGGATTTTCCCCGCAGAATAGGCTCCTTCTTCCTGAAGGTACGCAGTCGTAAAGAAAAAAGCCAAGAAAACTCCGATGATGTATTCTTTTCGGATAAATCTTGATTTTGGCCATGTCGACTGGAATACGCCAGAATACCAAAGGCAAGAGATGATAATTATTAAGGTCAAAAAAGCTGGGACGATTTGAATCAGCATTCGCCAGGAGAAAACTGCTACTGGACCGCCCCCATGTTCTTTAAGGACAGTTGCCAGTATCGTTGCCCTTAATGCTTCGTTCATCGCGTTCTTCCTCGACCACTAATTGGCCATCGATATAGCATGGAATTGGAGTCATCCCATTATGGATAGCTCTCTTCGCCATGCGTCGCAACAGTTCTTTCTTTTCCGGGGTCCGAGAGTGTCCAAGATTTCGAAGATGGTTTTCATCCCCCTCAAGACCAAGCTCCCGTTTCCGCTCTTGAATTCGACTCAAAAAGACGTTGATATCAATCATACTCTTGCCGCGACTTTCACAAGATGGTCAATCAGTTTCGCATGATTGAAACCATATGCCCCCGCTCGCATAACTGTGTTGACTTCGATGGGGAAAATAAGGCCGTCTTCATCTTCTCCCACATCGATGACAATAGAAAGATTATCCGATTTGATGTCGTCCTTCGCGACCTTTAGCATCTCTTCGACCAGGGCTTGATAACGTGCAACTTGTGCCGGAGCATATACACGCTCATAGCCATCATGTCTTTGGCAGATATATGGAGAGATAAGGCTATCATCATCGTCGTAGACGCAATCTGAGCGGCGTACAGGTGTGCCCTTAATGATTTCCCCGGCGACGATAAAGAACCGATATTCATTCTTGAATTCAACAATCGGTTGAACAGCAAAGGAGGCGTTACCCAGCAAAAGCCACTTCATCTTATCGAGCAGCTCGTGAAGCATGGCGATGCTGTCATCCGCCTTGTCCAGGGAAATGCGCCACACCCCACCCTTTGTCTGTGTATTCTTAACAAAAATCTCTTTGTGCCCCAGTTTTTTGAAACTCTTCAAGATAGACGAAAGCCCATCCGCACTCGTCACAATGGTATCCCGGCCAGCAAAATCATTGAAAAATCTGTAGTCCCAATAATTTTGATGAATGTCCTGAGTTGTGTCACTGGGGTATTGCAGGGAATCTTCTGGCTCCGCTGATATGACGATATCTGTGTATTTGGACAGCAGGCTCAAGATATATTCAAGAGCAATACCTTTCCCATCAAAGCGGTCGGCAATGGCATCCAGTGCGTCTGAAAGGGCAATCTCGTGTTTTGCCGAGGCATCAATCTCGGTGGGCAGGAACTTCCGATTGCGGCTTTCGATTTTGTCGAAGTTGATGATGAAAATCTCTCCATTCGGCAACTCTGCACATGTCGGCAATCCATTTCTCATGATGCCAGAAAGTAAAGCTACGTCTTCATGGAAATGCTCGAAAACACCCCGGACACGCGGAAACATTTCTTTGCGAAAAGAGCGCCAGTCCTCCTGGATGACTTCTTCGGATATGGAGATAACTTTTCTTGTCTCTTCATCCCAATGGGCTGGCACATAAGGTTGTCGGGTGGTCAGGTCCTTTGTGTTGCAGACATAACGTGCATTCTCCCAAACCTTTTTCCATAAGAGAATAGCGGATATTTGCTTCTGAGCATGCCCGCGCTCAGGTGCGAAGAATAAGTGGAAACTATCATCGACTGCATTCACAGGAAAGCGAAAGCGTTGATGGAGAAGCAAGGAGTTTTGAGAAGACTTTTCCTGCATGTCACAATATCCACTCTTTGAGAGAGCCCCCACTGTATCTATTAATTAAGGAGGTGTCAATCACCTTGGAGACTTGACAAAATAAGATATGCCTTATAATAATGCCCTTATACAAACTGGAGGACACTCAGTGCCAGACCCATCACTTGAAGCACTTTCGCAGGATGTTTCCGATAAGATTGAGAAACTCTCTCATCGGAAAGTCCACAATGTCGCAGTTGTTGGAATCGGCCTCAATATCATCTTTGTCTACATTCTGAGTGACAAGGATACTGATGGCATCCTTTTTCAGCAGGTCAAAAAAGAGTTTGCCGATAATCCCAAAGTGAAGGTCGAGAAAACGACTACCCCCATCGCATACTGACACTGAGCCGGGCCTAGAGCCCGGTTTTTTATTACGGAGAAGTTTTTATGAGCGCACCCTCAACAGAAGAGTTCGAGCTTCGTTTCCTTGTTTCAGAATTCCCCCGAGATAAGGTGGAGAGCTCTTTACATATCTATCAAGAATATCTTCCTGGCCTAGTCGTCATAGAAAATGAGTTTGAGGCCAAATGGACAGGAAGCCAACACTCCATCACTTTGCCGCAGCCCGTTCCCTTCTCCATGACGACTTCTCTTCGTCAGCGGTTTCAATCACGCTCCCTGGAGAGTTGCCTCGATGCAGTTCGAAGCAATAAGATACTCCCCGGCGTTCAAGGCTTCTGGACCATAAAAGGAGACAAAAGTGCTGGGCGTGGATACGAACTTGAATGGGACGTCACACGTCCATTCGACGGGGAAAAATTCTTGGGCATGCGGTCGCTTATGAAGACACGGCATCTTATCCCATACTTAGGCATGACCATAGAAGTCGACGTATTCAACTTTGAGGGGCGAGAGTTAATTATCGCCGAAGTGGAAAATCCCAACCCCGAATTTCAAAAGCCATCTTGGTTCGGAGAGGATATCACTGATAAGAAAGCATACTCAAACTGGAACATGGCCCTGTAAAACTGGGGGCAATGCCCCCAGTTTACTTCCCAACAGAATTCTCAAAGTTCTTTTTGACCTGGTCTAAGTCAATTTGATTATCCTGTATACTTTTAGACGGCGTATATCTAAATCTCAGAAGAAGATTTCCCATATCAATTTGGTAAATACCAAATTTCTTAGAATCTTCTGGCGACCACACCTTAATAAATCCAACGTATTTGTCATCGTGTGTCTTTGATATGGAGATGAGATTAAAGTTTAAAATATCCTTATTTTGTTCTTTGACCACATCAACGCCTGTGAGTAACGGAATATGGCTCTGGTCGAAAGAGCTCAAAGACATGCCATTTGTGTAAATGAATTCATAGGCTTTCATTCGTCGTAGAGGGAAGTCATCTCCCATAAGGATTTCGCATTCGTGCGAATGACATGTTTTCATCCAATTCTCATAGAGAACCCGCTGGGAGGACAATTTTTTCTCATGCCAGTGAGGGAAGATAATATTGTCTATTCTCCCATGGACTGGTAAGGCGAGTGACCCCGTCGCGAGAACCGCAGACAAGAGGAAGGTTCCTAATGTCAAGTCGTCAGTATCGGCCTCTGAGTTAGCAAAAGCTGCGACACAGACAATGCACGTTATTATGAAAACGCACATGGCCAAACCGAACATGGACGCAAAAGATGGCGAAGAAGACAAAGGGCCATATGAGTAAATTACTTCATGAAGCAGTTTATCAAACGTCATATTCACCGACATGGTTTCCCTTATGATTCGAGATTAGGATAATCACATACTGTAGTTATGTAGACTGGTCAATGTCTTTTCGATACCCCTCTAGGATGGTCTCCAACTCCCTTAAACCTGGCCCCGAGTTCTGATAGATATTGCGCCAAAATTTAGTGCTTCTCTTATATCCCGCTTGATGTGTAGGGTTAATGTTATATCGGTGACATCTGGTGTGTCGAACCCAATAATCTACGGGGATGACGGACAAAGACGACCCAATAGTCAGAACGATATCGTCTTTTTCGAGTGTCCTTAATTCTTCTTTGAGCCGAAATATGCCGGGATATCGGTCATAGTCTTCATAATAAAATGTTATGCCAGGCTTTAGATTTTCTTTCGCACATCCAGACGTGTGACGAATGAGCCCGAGTTTATGTGCTTCTGCACACGTCAACGTGCCGATATCTGAAAAAACACCACATTCCAAACAAACGATATCTGAGATTTTCCCGTGTACATGAACACAATCGATGCCCGCTTTTTCATGAAGGTCGTCGATGTTTGAAGTGAACACTTTAGCCTCATAATGAGGCAGGATATCCTTAAGAATTCTGTATCCCTCATGAGGCACAGCATTTCCCATCTGAAGCCGCAAGCCGTCATAGAACTGTTCTACGATTTTCCGGTTTCGGGGGAATGTTCGGATATCACAGACATCTGCGATAGAGTGTTTATCCCACAAACCATCTCCTCGAAAAACCGGGATGCCACTTTCAGCCGAAAACCCGGCCCCTGAAAATACGATAAGCTTGGTCATTCTTGCTCTCCTCTTTTTTCTTTTTCAGTCACTGCTGTACCTTTTTCAATAAATCATATCTTATCTCCAGGAGGACGCATTCTTGTGTCGTCAAGATATATTAAAGCAAGGTTGCGTGTCAATCTAGTAATATACGCCAAAAACAATGCGTCGTGCTTTTTTTGTGTGCTAATAACGTACAGAATTTATGGGAGTAATGCGATGTCATCGGTAGACCTTCAACTTCTTCACTACGCAAGAAAAATGATGACCCGGGGACTAAGGCCAACACTAAGACTAGGAGAGAAAAGTGGCCAAGTCATTCTAGTTATCACACGAAATAGAGAAATATTTTATGACACCGACCGTTTGACTTCACCTTTCGTCAGCGATTTCATTCCAGGCACTCTAAACCACAAACGCCATACTATCATGAATGAGACTTTGGATATTTTCCTAAAGATGCTCGATGGCGTTCATATCTCATCTGAAGACATTGAAGACATTATTGAAGAGACGAAGTGTGCTCTCATGTCACACGAAATCAATGCCATTATAGCTATGCGTAAAAGGGTTTCTCATCTAACTCCCCGAGGAAATGTGGTCTGTCGGGCTATCCTGGCAATACGCGATTTAAGCTTATCTGAGCCTCGTGGGGGCATGGACGCGATATTGAGCGACACCTGGATACGAATAGCTGTCGAAGAAGTCGACAGTGAAGATAAAGGTCTCTTTTTGGATGCTATCCAGAGAATGGGCACATCAAGTCCAAAGCGTCCCTATTTGTCTAAAGCTCCACGAGAGCTTCAGATTTCTATACTCTCTATTCTAACGGCCACGCGTGGTTTCGACGGGCGGGCGGTTATCCGTTGCGGCATCCGACAGGCATCAAATATTCTTGCTCTTGAAGCCGCAATACATAAAAAAGAGACAGATGATAGAAAGCCTGAGACGACCATGAAGATAATACAATCTTTCCTGCGTAAAGAATTTGATTCCGTATAAGGATTTCGATACATTCGAGATATTTATCAGGAGAATAGACATGGAAAATCTATCAGTATCCGGAACATATGACACGAACTTACTGAGATGCACCGGGGAAATCTCATACCTCATGGACGCACTTAACTTATATACCCGGTTGCAGTGTGGACAATTCATGTTTCTCCCTGAAGTCATAGGAGAATGGAAACCACAATGGCCTTTATGGAGCGCGGTCCCTGAAATCGAAACACTATTGAATGTAAGACGAGCCCCCTTGGGTATCCACAGTCCTTCAGTCGAAGATAATGCCCGTATCGCTTACGATATTTTCCAAACAACAAAATATTCCATAGACGTTTTTCTCGCATCCAAACCGGACGTGCAGAACAAAATTCCACGTCCTTATCATCCTCTTTTAATCGCAGCAAAAATGCATTCGGATATCATTGTCGATATTATGGCTGAAGGGGATAACTTGCTGCTCACGTTATCTATGGACACAAATTGTCTTTCCATTATCCGGGAAGCCATTAATTTGGCTATAGAACTTGAGAGAGGCAACTTAGGGGCTGGTATAGATGCCTATGTACATGGATGCCCTGGAGACAAAGGGCTCACAGACGATGATGTCTCTATCGCCAAGGAAAAAATATCACGATTGAGGACAGAATGGATGAGTCCTCGCCCATCCGTTATCGCCCTAGGGACCGGCCTTTTAAAGAAAATACTACAACGGAGCGCTTGACATAGGTGTTTTTCTAAGTCATATTTCCGTTGCGCCTGTAGCTCAAAGGTGGTAGCTGGTCGCTCATAACGGCTTGGGTGATGGGTTCGAGTCCCTCCGGGCGCACCACGAATTAGGGGAAGAGGATTTGATTTTCTCTTCCCCTTAAAAACTCCCTCAGAGAACGAATGATTTTATGCTATCCTGATATCGTATCGATAGAAGGAGCGAGTCATGTCAATCTTCAGGAAGCCATCTTGCCCAGAAGCTTTTCTTTCCGGGGTTTTCGCAGCCATATTTACGGCAATACTGACATGCGTGTTATCGCATCATAGGGCGGTGAACCCCTATTTAAATCCTCATTATGCACAAGTTCAAGTGCATAATGTCTTTTTTGTGGCGATATTCTCTATGATATTGGGAGTTTTGATGTCCGGCCTTTTGGGCTTCCTCTATCTTCGGGGGACACGCGACTGCTTTGTTCGACAGAAAATTCTCATTTGGTCCCAGGTACTATTTACAAGTGGGAATGTTGTATCTGCCAATATAATTTTGATGACCCAGAATGCAACTCATTTGTGTCATTTCCATTTTTCATAGATAAGCTTGATATTCCTGCTACCTTTATTTGTAGGTATCACAAAGAAATGGCTTCCCAAGGAAAGAACATCACTATCTCAGGTCGCCGTAACCTTCTTGATGTCTCCCGTTCTGTTGTTGCTTTCCCTCTTCACGAAGATTGAATAAAAAAGGGGGCCGGTGAAATCCGGCCCCCTTTTTTATTCAGCGACTTCAGTAACCGTATCCAGGATATGTCACCATCGGTGTCGCATTCTGGGTACAAATCTGTGTACCATATCCCGTCTGCGTACACATCGTCGTTACTTGTGGGGTAATACTGACAGGCGGAGGATATCCATAACCATATACCGGCGGCGTATAGATATATGGTCGTGGGGCTGTGTAATATCCACCACCATATCCGTATCCACCACTGAAGCTATTTAGCAAAGCGCCACCAACGACACCGCCGACAAGACCACCGACAAAACCACGCCCGAACCCGCCGTGATGGTGATACCATCCACCTCCGCCGCCATAATAGCCTAGTCCAGGCCCGCGCCATGGATGACCCTCCGCCGCGAGTGGGGCCGACATGAGTGCGACACCAAGGAGGAGTGTAATTTTCCCAGAAAACTTTTTCATAAGTTTTCTCCTATAAAAGGAGGATTAAACACACGCTCTATATACAGAATGATTGTGTCTTTTTTGTGTTTTGATTGATTTGGTGCTGCTGGATGGATTCGAACCACCGACCCCCAGATTCGTAGTCTGGTGCTCTATCCAACTGAGCTACAGCAGCAACATAGACCTCTATATACGGGGTTGAGTTGATATTGTCAATAGTCAACCCCGTATATTTTTTACCCGCTGTTTTTGTTTTCGTCGCCATCTTCCCATGAAGGACGGTTTGCGACAGTCAGTTTCTGACAAAGATGATTAAAGCTTTCCCTTGAAAGCTGGCGCTTCCAGACAACATCGAAGTGATAGTTATTGGAAGCCCTATACGTCGGATGCACCCGCTCAAAATAGAGATGCCGATTGTCATTAACGACGGCAGGGGCCGTGCCCTGTGCTCTGCAATCGGCAATATACCAATCACCATATTCGTTGAGCAGAAAGTGAAACGCGCTCAGACGAACTGAATACATAACAGGATTAGCTGTGTTCTTTTTCTTCCTCTGGGGCTTCGTCGTCAGAGGATAAAAGGCCATATTCGGATAGCTACCCAAGAAAGAATATCTCGGGGGATTGCTGACACGATACCAATTTCTGGACAGAGCGCGTGTCATATTCCGAATGTCGCAAGACAGGTTCTGTTCGATAGCAGAGTATGGGCCACAGTCCTTTCGCACTTTGGAAAGAATGTCTTCAGGACATTTCGCACCATATTTCATAATCTGTGCATGAATAATCCGAGCAGTCGGATTGGTGCCGTCATACCAGGAGCGCCCATCATCGGAGTAATTGATAATCCGAGCAGCACGACAATGGCTTTCAGGGACATACCCTTCAGGGTCACGCATCGTCCGGCTTTTTTCGGCGGCGTTCCAGCCCTTGTCGTGGCGTCTCCGGTGACGCCTCTTAAGAGACACGCTCTTGTACGGGATATCTCGGAAGTCTTTTCCCCACATAATCCATCTCCTAAAAGCGGGTCAACGCTTCAATAGGTATCGGTTTTATATGGAGAAATCAACCAGCTATCTCGATAATCTATTGATTATCGATGAATGGAGTTGGATGCCTGATGTGCTGGAGTGGTTAGAGAAGCATGATGAAGCGGCGTATGTCGACGAGCCTGTTCCATGGAGGCATCGCGGTGTCCATGAACGATGATATGTTCAGAGCGCGTAGAAACATAATATGCGTCTTCACCAGGGCCGGAGACATTCATCAAGCCAAATGCCTGGGCAGGAGCTGTTGATGTCGCGGCATGAGCGCCGACACTGGTACACATAAGGGCAAGCATCATGGCAGAGGATGAGAGGATGAGTTTAAGAGAGCGCATAAAAGCACCTTTTCAAAAATGAAAGTTTTGGGTTCGTGACAATAGTACAATCTTTCATCGTGAATGTGACATACTTTTATTGCATGTCAGCCCTGAAAAACCGGGACTTTTGAGAGCTAAAGGATTTTTTCTGAAAAATAATAACCAAACAGGCTTGCCATACCTATAAAATCTGCTAGTGTCTTTTTTGTCGCTTCAGACATCTATTTTTCAGAAAGAGGATTGGCCCAGTGCCCCAGAACAACACCACCGACACCGCCAACGAAAACGAAGGTCCGAGCCGCCGCGAATGGCTTGCTTCCCTTCAGAAGGGCGATAAGGTACGCCTCGAAATCCATACCGGCAGTATTCAGTGGTCGCAGACGGAAAAGGCCATCGAAGTCGTTCTGACCCGTGCAGGCCGGAAGTATTTTGAAGTCGGAGAAGAGTTCGACGGCAACATCTCCCGTGAGACTGGCCGTGGCAAGGATAGCCACAATCGTAACGCAATCATCACACCAATTCCCGCCTAGTCTGGATACATTTCAGACACAGAAAGGGCCGCTAGAGAAATCTAGCGGCCCTTTCTGTGTGCGGGATTAGAAATTCATCCCATTCGACTGCCGCTGAGACAGGACGTTTTCCGGGACAGCAGGCTTGGCGATACGAACAGCCCGTTCAAATATCAGACTATCCGGCATGCCGATAATCAAGTCGCCACGATTTTCAGAACGCAGCGCCCAGGACCGTGCCTTATCCAAGGTCGGATGCCCTTCTGAGGCGGAGTGTACTGGGGTGTTCGTGCCGATACTGATGATGCCGTCGATAGCTGCCGCGATGTCTGCTGCCTCATGCGTTTCTAGGCCGACATTCTCAGCGGTCACAGCGATAGCTGGCATCCGTATAGATACCTCTCCATCATGTCCGATAATGCGCTCAGGTAGGAAACTGTCATCGGATAGAGCAAAAATTCCCGTGCCCGGCAAAGATTGAGGGCCATTCATCGTAATGTATGCGGGCATACTATCAACTTCATCACGAAGAGAAATAGCTTTGGAGATGTTCTTGGTTTTCACAACCTTCAAGACAGCTTCCCCTTCGTGAGCTGCAAGTTCAACAATGATTTCAGGCAGGCCATTATCTGAAACCTCAGTTCCACATGCCAGAGCCAGGATGTCCGTAATCTGCATTTCAGACAATGTCTGTCTGGAGTGGGCATTCCCGGCGGAAGAAATCCCATAAACGATTTCTTTGTAATTGTCTGGATTGCTCTTCAATGCTTCAGACGCCGGACTATGTTCCAGGAAAGCATGTAGGCATTCCCTCGCCCGGTCAGACACTTCATTGACGAGAGAGGCTTTTCTTTTGGTCATGGTCAAATCTCCTGATAAAAGGCTATTGCCTTGTATTCTCAAACATGATAGTCCGACTATAAGCATAGCAGAAGATTGACACTATTTCTTTTGCAGTCTTAACCATATGAGGAATATTCTGATGCCGGACGTGAATAGTCCATTAAGCCTACCCTCCAATATCAGTGTCGAGGACAATAACGAGGCTTCCAATCTCCATCTTCCTCAGAATATTTCTCCACCAGATGCTAATGCTGACGCACCAGGTCAGGGCGGGCACATCAACCTGCCTGCACACATGCCTGCTGAACCTGTCCAAGCCCCACCAGCTCCCAAAACGGCTGAGACGCTGAAAAAGCATAACGTCCTCGACGGATTTACCGCCAGCACAGTCAGTGCGAATCTACATCAACATGGGAACTACGGCCTGGCCCTTGTTGGTGGTGGAATTTTCGGCCTCACCATTTTTGTTGTCGCCATCATCATGGTCTGTAAAGGTTTCTCATCCCGTCGACACACGCGACGCGAGACGAAGAAAATCAATGAGCGCAATGACTTCATTATTCAAAACCAAGGTTCCATGACATGAGCACCAACACGACACTTCTTCGCCCTTCCCTGAAATGGCCGGGTGGAAAATTTCGGGAACTTCATGAAATTCTGCCGTTCATCCCGGCGGACATGAATAATTTCGTGGACCCGTTTGTTGGGGCTGGGGCAGTCCCCCTGAATATTAACGTCAAAAATGTTCGTGGTCGATATTGCCTGAATGATATTGATGCCGACCTTATGGCATTCTACCGTTTGCGTGGTGAAGCGCTTTCGACCTTCTACGAACTTGTCGAGTCTGTTCATCACGCAAGAAAGTTCGCTGCCAGCAGTAATGTAACGGTCCTGGACTTTGAAACCAACTTTTACTCCGCCTGTATTCGTTGCATGCGTAGGCTGGACCCGTCCCTACGCCTGGTTGACTCACTGAAAATCATTGAGTCCGAACAGGCCCGTCGGAGCCGCAAAATACAAGCCCTTCTTCAAGCCGGACGGAAGCCAGACCAAAACTTCGCGCAAACCGGCGTCTTCGCTGTCATCTACTATATCGTCCGGCGAATGTTCAACCTTCATAAAGAGGAAAAGTGGGCTAACGAGATTACCCCGACACGCACTGCAATGTGGTTCATACTGCGTGAACTCTCTTTTGGTGCGATGATGCGTTACAATAGCAAGGGGGATTTTGATGTCCCTTACGGTGGGCAGTCCTATAATAAAAAGGACATCTTGAAAAAACTAACGCTTGTTAAGGCCATGCACGCCAAGATGGATGGCCGCTCTCTCCTTGGAGATATCGATTTCCAGGTATTCCTGAGCGACAACGCAACATCGCGTGACGATTTTGTTTTTCTGGACCCTCCATACGATACGGCGTTCTCATCTTATTCGACACGGGAGCGGTTTAACGGCCACGAAGCTCTCTTCAACTGGATGAAAACCACACCCGCCCGGTTTATGATGGTGACAAAGAAGACAGACCGAATTTCTGCTCTTTACGATGAGCTCCGACTTTCTGCGCCTCATGTTGTTTGCGATGAGTTTGAAAAACGATATACTGTCAATATTCGGAACCGATTTGCTCGGGATGCCGTTCATCTTCGGATTACCAACTATTAAGTAGGAGTTCTCGCCATGTCAGGGATGAAACAAATTGTTTTCTGGCAAGACGAGAATTGTCCCAAACCAGACCTTCCTAGCGCTTACGCATGTTTCGATATGAATTCGAGCACTGCGATAGAGGATGCTAAAGAACTGGCATCCTCTCAGAACTGCTTTCAGGCGATTTTCTTTGTCTCTCTTGAAAATAAGCGGAAGCTAGAAAGAGCTGGCTTCTCAACCTGGCTCATGGGCGAGATGGCCTTATCATATCATTATCAATGGTTGATGATGGCGGCTCCTGACTTACTGTTTTCACCCAATCCAGCATTGTTTCCATTCCAATACGTCTGCGACCGGCCTGCGATATTGCCCTCAGAATTTTTCATTCGACCCGACGCCGGTGACAAAACATTTTCCGGCCAGGTACTTCATCCCCAGGACCTTTCCATTCTCAAGCAGACATATCCGGTGCCGCCAGACACCTTGGTCATCATATCTGAAACCAGGTCGATAATTTGCGAATGGCGATACATCATAGATATCGAGAACCAGACTATTATTTCAGCTCGTCCATATTGGCACGATTTCAATATTCCACTTATTCAGCCTATTCCCTTAGACTTTGTAAGTAAATCCATGCGTCAACTCCACAGGGCCAATGCACCTGAAATTATCGTATTGGACTTTGCAGTCGATGAGAACAATGTGCCGGGAATTTTGGAAATTAACTCCATATCAACATCTGGCCTGTACGGAGCGTCTACGCAAGATATTTGTCAGGCAATTTCAAAGTTGGCCTACTTGTAAAGGTGGTTTTTTGATAGAACTACCTGACTATTTGCAGATATCCTGATGTCTACCTTGAAAATACGTTCTGCCATGTGTTACTAGGGGTTAATACTTTCCATCTTGGGAGGCCGCTATGAGGCTCAACACGAAATTATTCGCAGTGTTTATTTCTCCTATCCTGATGGCCGGGACGGCGATGGCCCATCCCACGCACGGACACCTTCATCACCATCGTCATGGTGCATGCCACCGAATGATGCCACCTCCACCACCGCCAATTCTTGTCCTGGACGCAGCCCAAGAGCAATGGACCTATACAAGCCCGGTGAAGTTCAAGAAACACGACAAAAAGCACCTGGTTGATATCCTCGCGGATAAAACTCATTCCACGGTCTCGCTCCCTTCTCTTGGGGATAAGTCCTCCAATGTCAACGACGCCATCTTCAATGGTGGCATCGTCTTCAACAATGCGACGCCAGAACAGATTTCGAAGACACTATCAACAATCGTAAAAGGCGGCACGGTCAAGGTCGAAACATCGTATAACGCCATTGCCCCAGTATCCGGAGGCGGTTCCGGTCTCTATAAGACGACTGGAGGGTATGCTTGGGCGGCTGACTACTCATTCGGTCGTGTCTACGTCGCGGATGTCGGCTCTTCGGATGCCGGAGACTACCTGGCCGCAGGAAGAGTCCTCACGGGTTCCCTGAATATCAGGACCAATGCCACACTGGTTCGCTTGGTTCCCGCCGGGCACAATAAATACAACATCGCGTTGCTTACTCTGTCCCCAGTCAAGGTGGAAGTGAAATTGCCGCCGCATCCTCCGGAATGGGGTGGACCAGGTCCACATGGCCCGCACCATCACTGTTGTCCACCGCCACCTCCGCCCCACGGAGACGCCCCTCCGCCACCACATGGTTAAAAAATGCCCGCCCGTAAAAAGGCGGGCATTTTTTATGCTACCAAAGGTAATGATGGAGGTGGGAAGTTAATATTGTCGAATATTTTAAGCGAGGAAATATTAAAGTTTATCGAGTTGAGTATTTCGTTTCTTGTCTGCTCATGTTCGTCATAAAACAAGTCATTAACTTCTATAGGTAGGACAGATTGTTGTGCTTTTTTGCGAATTTCTATGAATGTATCATGCTTGCTTCCGAACTCTGTAATCTCCATAATATTGGCTTCTTGAAGGAAGCTAATTTCCATTTCCGCCTCGCGAATTCGAACAGACAAGGCGACGATTTGGTCAATAATCGGTGTATTAGGAATATAGGCACAGAGCCTTGCGATATGGGAGCCAGACTTGTCGACGACCCATAAATTATACGATATCGTGCTGGTTTCCATATCATCTGACATCTCAACGATGTTGTTATAATACCTACTTTGGCATGACTTTTTCGATAGGTAATAGTCGAACATCTCTCCACTGAGAACCATCGTATCTCCATTAATGAAGCAATGGATATCGGTTTCTTTGGGGTTCAACATCGAAAAAAGCCTTACGCCGCGCATAAGTCGTTTGCGGAGCCTTTTGACATCCTTCTTTTTCTTTCGTGGAGCAGGGATGATATTGAAAAGGTGCGAAAAATCGTCCGTGTCATCTTGAACGATGAATTCAGGGGTCTCAAAATAATGGTCGACTTTGATGTTATGGAACGTGGCCATAAGCTGCATATCATCATGACGTTGGAAAAAATCCAAGGTATCACGCAGAACATTGAGTTCCCGCCCATAAGATTCAGCAATATCTTGATGAGAGGCATTTCGTGAGGCCAGGTGGGTCGCCCTTTCAATCTTCTCCTCAAAAACATCCACGAAGATAGGTTCAGGAGGTATTCCTTTCTTTATCGTTTCAACCAAGGCGATATCATTTATAATTCCCTTCTGGAAATCCGCGAGAATGTAAGACATGCAGTCAGAGTTTGCGTATAAAATGTATGCCCTGACCATCTCTGGAAGGTTTTCGAATTGTTCTTCGAGAAAGCGAAAAATATATGCATTCAAGGCGACCTCTCGCTCCCGGCGCATTGCCATTGAATGTATTGCCGGAATATCTCCAGGGATGCCGTAGCTTAAAAGCTGTTCAAAATCCACGTTGAGAACACGCATCACATTAAAGGACATATAAGATACATGACCGAGCGTTGTCATGACATCAATGCCGTATTCAGTTTCGTGGTGATATGCTTTTAGAAGAAGCTGCCCCTGGTTGTTGAAGAAAGAGTAAGCATCTGGCTTAGAGGGAAATGTCTTCTCCAATACAGAGACGAACTGCGTTACCAGGGCACTCATTTCAGGACATCCAGCCAAGTGAAAAATCAGTCCCAAAAAGCTACAAGAGAGGCCTGATTTTGTCAATAAATTTGACAAGACCATAAATTCAGAGATATGTTACAGTCAGATTAATGAGGGAAACGTCATGAAAAAATCTTTCTTCAAAAAAACATCACGTCATAAATCGAATACGGCCACTCACCGACAAAATCTGAACGAGAAAAAACGAAATCTGACGCAGATTCGTAATATAATCCAAGGGAGCCAAGATAAGGCGGTTATCGTTGCGAAGCCGCTGTCATATGATACAGTGGCTCCTGAGCTCCATAAGATGCCCATGGGGACGCGTATTGGTGTCTTGGAGTATGATGGAGTGAAAACTCTCGTACCCTACAGCAAAGTCATAGAAATTCACATGAAGGCTGCCGGTACTGCCCCCCTAACAATGGCTGAAGCATTGCTAAAATTCGAAGACGACAAGAAGCAGGTCATCGTCACACAGGTCGACGAATTATCTTCTCGGGGCATTAAGTGCTATTTTGGATTGCGTTCCGATGGCCTGGTATCCATTCGTACTGATGAAGGTGCAGGTATCTGGGGAGGCCCCCCTCTCAATGAGGAAGGCGCATAAGAGGGCTCACTCTTTGCGGAGTGTCAATTTGAGATATTCAGACTCAAAATTCACTTCTGTCTGCTCTGTTTTCTTCGCCAAATAGGTCAAGTCAAAGACCAGAGCAGACAAATCAACGATTTGTCGAATGGTGAGATGGGGAATCTCCTCTTGTAGTTTCTGGGTCAGGTCGTTCCCCATAATGCCAACCAGCTCAATTTGCTTTCCAGTGATGCCGTATTCATTGAGCTTGCTTCCAATGCTCACAAGATTCTGCACCTTGACGTGATAGTCGACCGGGAACCCCGTAAGCGGCGGGAGGTCGTTCTGATTTTGCTTCCCGGTCAAAATCCAACGCCGCCCCTTATCTCCGAAAGCCAGGCTTCTTTCGCCTTCCACTCCATCAACAAAGAAGAAGACTTTTTGAGAGACCTGATAGGTCTCATCAACACTATTCTCGAAAGAAATGGGAGGCAGGGAGTGGACCGAACGTTTCGTCGGGGCTAGCTGGTAAGTGCTGCTTTCGCCGATGATAGAGGCACCACACAGCAGCTCCATATTTTCATCAAGAATGCCGTCTTTGTTCAGAAGATTTGCCTCGATGTCCCGGCTGATATCCATGAACGCCGAAGATATGAGTTTTCTCGTTTTCTTAGAAATCATTGTTATCTCCCCCACATACACTTGCACACTTTAGCATATTCTTGAATTTTATGAGAATGAGATATGAAAAATTGGTAAAACGCATACGCCTATGATAGGATGTGATGTTACCAACTCAACGGGAGCATGAATCATGTCCATTAACTCGTTTGCAGAATTTTATCATCGTCTCACATCTGCCGGTATCACTGTGGACCTTCATGAAGAAGATGTCCATGTGCCAGAGACTCCTGAAGTTCTGGAAGCTATCGCTGATATTCAGCCTGATACATTCCAGAAGAATACGACCAAGTTCGTCTCAGAAAACGATGGGAATCGCTATCTGGAAATCCCATTCTACGGAGACCGTAAACTTCCGGAACGGCGCTTTCTTGAAGGGATGTCCAGTCTGAAGGCGAGTTTGCGGGGCAAGAATGCCTATGCTGTTCTGGCCGAGCGCCATCCAGGTTTTGAATTTTCTCAGGCTATCGACGAAATGGCCTCTGCTGCCTTCGACTCGATGAACTTCGAAGACATCACGGTTGACCCCGAGAAGAAAGAGGCTCTGGAATATCAGGCAAAAGCGCTTCTAAGCAGCATGTTGGTTGTGACAATCTTGGATGAAGACTCAACTGCGGCGCGGAACCTCCATAATGTCCTGTCTACGTCGAATGTTGTAGCTTCTTATTGGGCTGAATTCCGACCATACGCCAAGCAGGTTACTGAAACCTTCAAACAGATTGTCGAAAGCATCGCGCCAGCCGACCTGTTCCGCGTCGCAGTAGGCAATGAAGCCGAGAAAAAGGACCCGACCCGGACACCGAAGATGGACTTGGACCGTATTCCGTAAGGAACCCTTTTTGAGAAAGTCGAAAACTCCGAAAGAAGTCATTGACTTTCTCAAAAATACCGACTACATAGCCCATACCTCTGGAGAGATGGCTGAGTGGTCTAAAGCAGCGGCTTGCTAAGCTGTCGTACCTTAACGGGTACCGTGGGTTCGAATCCCACTCTCTCCGCCAATTACCCTTACATATTGCCATATGAATTACCGTGTGATAATAGTCGCCACACTACGGTTTTCACACAGGTGACATATGACTCAAAAAAATCTTGTTCTGCGCAACGGTCGAATCATTACGACTGAGATGGAAATCCCGGCTGAGGGGAGCGTTGACATTTTTATCCGGGATGCAGACGATAAGTTTGGCTCCAAGCTGGAAAAGGTCACGGTGTCTCTATCTGATGTCCTGCTACAGACACCTAATATGGAGCATGCCACATTCGCTTCGGACATCGTCCGTGGGATTGAGACGACACTCGATGGAATTAAAAAGGTCCTGCTGGACCGAGTTCCTGACGTGGTTGAGCTGGAAATTAAACATGGTCCATGGCACGGTCAATTTCAATACGGTGCCTATATGCCTACAGACATGTTGGTTTGGGGGACAACGCTCTACAGGTCGTCTTTTAAATCGAACAACATTTTCGATATCGACCTGGAGCTAAATGATGCATCGCATACCGATGTCGCAATCATTCAAATCGAGCACTTCGGGCTAAAGCCTCTGGTCGTCGAGCTTCCAAAGCTTATTGAAAGACAGGATGGCTCAACATGTCATGAAGTGCTGGCGATTTTGGGTGAGGACAAAGACGGGCGATTACACGCCTGGAATGGAAACTTCCCAAAAGAGTGCCTGTGCGAATACCTTCTTCATGAGGGGTATGGAGAATATGTCAAAGAAAAACACAAAGTTGTCTCTCTGACATCTCTTGAAGAACTCTATGAGAAATACGGTGCTCAAGGCGACGACATGGTCGACGCTGTCAATGAGCCCTCTTGTGATGCACAAGAAATTATTGCTATTCTTAAAGCAAGGGAGAAACGAGAACCCTCGAAAAGAAATACACCGTCTCTGGGGTAATTTACAACTTTTCTTTAACTGTTTGATATTTTACTCATCAATGATTAGAACTCCATTATCACAACTTGGAGTTCTCTCATGAACAAAGAAACTGACCTCACTCTGCTCAACAATGACACCAAGTACATTTCAGCTTCGGGTGTTGGTGTCCTTAACGTCCTCGGCAAGGGTGAGGCACAGCTTACAGTCGGTGATGGCACCAGCACCTCATTCGTTCTGACGGGCTCCTACTCGGGCATCAGTATTACGAATGGAGACCTTCAGGCGGTCAATGTTTCGACATCCGGCTCTGTCGTTCTCGGTAACATGAGTGGCGTTGCAAATGTTACCGTTGGTTCGAATGCGATAACTCATGTCGGTGGGAGCGTGACCCTGGGAGACACGCGGGGCAATGCATACTTCGTAAATGGCGGCGGATACTCTAGCGAAAATAGCAACAGCGATTCTCTCATCGATAATACGGTGTCCGGCAACCTCAACTACCTCAACCTGTCGAACGCTGATGACCCGGTGGATTCAACGTCCAATGGCCTGAATACGGATGACATCGCTATTTCACTTCTGACGCCAACACATACCGCCGGGGCCGTCACAACCAGCGGCAGCCTGGCGCTGACGGGGCAGCAGGGCAATATCGGCATCACAGCCAATGCTGGAACTTTTGGTGATATCGAAAACTCATTCGGTGTAAACCTGACGGCGAACGCCACAACTCTCGACATCGTGAACAGCAATGTCTTCATTACAGGCGTAGCCGCGAGTGATGCCAGGCTTACGCAGTCCAGCGATGCACCATCGGACCTATACTCCCACATCACCGTTGATAACGTGCAAAATAGCAAGAACTTCTTCAACTACACGGCCACAGCCGGAAGTTTGGCCGACATCAAAATTTCCGACGGCTACGCACAGGTGAATATGAACCAAGACAGTGGCTCATACACCAAAGTTACAGACAATTTCCAGAACGGCGGCGCTGTAACCATCAACGATTTCTCGTCAGCTCATGGCGAAATCCTGGCAACTGGCCTGACTGCGCTCAATGATGTTGCTATCGACTATATCAACGGCGGAGCACTTATCCACGAAGCAGGAAACACCGGAAGCATCTTCCTTGCAGATGTCTCAAAGGGCAGCATCAACCTAATGACAGCTCTCAATGGAACAGATTTTTCCCAACAGACTGGCAGCAATACGCTCCTGATTGCGCCGACGAGCCCCTCCTAATCCTCCTACAGGATTACCAACAAAAAGCCCCGGTTTCTGCCGGGGCTTTTTGTTGGTGTCATACTGAAATATCACCCAAGGAGTCTACAAGGCATAGCCCATGTTTTTTGAAATGCGGCAAAAGCTCGTAATAGTAGTCATCAACAAGAATGCGAGCCCCTAAACTTTTAGTGGCCAAGGCCTTGAACTCATATGCCTTCTCAACAGCTTCAACGATATCGAATGCTGTCGCATTGTCATGAGGGTATCGCCTGGAGTTTCCATTCCCATTTTTAATAGCCTCGCTGGCCCATTGCATTCCGCGACCATTCCACCTGTAAAAATTATCCACAAGGTCTGGTGGCAAGGTTACGATAGACTTAATAGCGTTCTCATTCCACCCCATACGCTCATTCAAATAGTTCAACATACCAGCACTACTATTTCGAAATGTTATAATATGGTGCTCCTTATCAAGGTTATCTATCACGAATTTACGGAATATTAATGAGTTTTTGCCTTGGACCAGGGTTTTGTCAAAGTCCCAACAGAGAACTTTTTCACCCTGCGTCAAGGTCGTTAAGTTTACATCACTCATACTTAAAATCCGGCAGTTTCATTTGAATCATCCTGAGATGAATCATGTGGGTTTTGTTGCTGAACAGGCGGCTGCGTCGGGGCTGTCGGAGGTGTGATATCCTTCTGCTGCGGAGGCGCTTCCGTAGATTCTTTTGTCGATGGCTTTGGAGAAACTGGCTTTTCAGTCTCTACTTGCACCTTAGCCACTGGCATATTCGCCTGCGGTGTAGAGTCATTAGGATGTGTCGCCTCATCTTTCGAAGACTTTGCTACATCCTGTGTCGAAGTTTCACCCCGGTTCTTAAGATGACCTATCGGCGTTGAAAACTCAGGTGGCGTCAGCTTAATAGGATTCATCGGCTTTGTGAACTCGATGATATCATTGTGCATACTGGCGACCGACCATCCCTGGAACATCCGCGACAGTGGACTGGAAGGGGCATCATTTTTACCAAGTAGAATTGCGATATCCTCCCCCTTGATATATAGTCTATTCTTCCCCACTTTCTTGTCCAGATTTAACACAACCGTGATGTGGGAGCCTTCTCCCTCGGCATATATAAAATAGGTATCCGCCCCGACATGGAGTATCTGCATAGTGGTGTCGGCAGCTTCACCTAAGCCTATTACCTTAACCTCATACTCTGTTTGAGCCATCCCCGCATCATTGATGTCCGAGACTTCCTTATTCAAACTTATCAGCAAGACCTTCAGCAAAGCGATATCGTTATTACCTCGATTTTCCACGGTGGTCGATACCGAGCTACCGTTCTCCGGCAACAGCTCAGATGCATGTTTCTTCCAATATGCTGTCGTCACACCAGAAGAAAGGCCGACGATTAGAACGCAAGGGAAGACACGAACAAGCAATGTGTAGCCCCAGGTTTCATTTAATGAGAACATCTTGTATCTCCGTGGTTTTGTATTTCCCCTCAGAAAACAGATTTTTCTATCAAAGTCAACAAATCACTGTTTTCACGATGGGAAATAATAACGTCATCCCCAACAAAAAGGACCTGGCCTTTAAACTTTGACCTCCAAATGTCACTCCTGACGGAAACTAAGGGCTCGCCTTCATAAAAATACTGCGGCGGGCAATACCCTAGTTTTATCCCAGGCGGACAATCTATATAATCGGCAAAGGTTTTTTGGCGGGCGTATTCTGGTGGAGAAAGGCGAATATGTGTGTCTCCGTTTTTGGTAGAAACGCTACTAATAAGCCAACCGCCTAATATCTTTTGAGATTCCCGAGAGGTTAAAAAATGCTCGATTGCGACATCATGATGGGGCTCATTTGTTAGAAAAGCGGCTTTAAGCCAAAGGGCACTAAGAGAATGAATAAGCGAAACCTCTGTCTGCCTTGTCGGTACTTCTCCTCTATATGGAGCTGGTTTGAAATGTAACGCGGCTCCAAGCGCGGCGCATCCTAATAAGGCAGACACCACCAATTTCCCTTTCACTATCATTGCCCTAACTCCAATTTTCAGCACCTTAAAATATTTCAGAAAAAGTACCACACCCCCCTTGCCAAATCGATAAAAATCAGTCACCTTATCAAAACCATAAACACAGAGAGGATTTCTCGATGACGCAGGCAAAGGGCAACAAGCCCCAGAACAAGCAGGTGGATACCGCCAAGGTCGAAAAGACGGCCCATACGCCGCGCCCGGCGCTGCCACCGCTGGACCTCAATGCGGACGATGATGAAATCATCAAGAATCTCTCTGCCCGTGTGTACGGCTCCAAGCGCAGCGGCTACAACCACAAGGTGCTTGCCCTTATCCAGGGTTTCGTTCCGGTCATCGTTGTCGCCAATGATTTTTCGGCGTCGGCTCCTGTTGACTATTTTGAGAAGAACCTGTCCCTGGACAAGCTGCGCGGCATCCTGTCTGGTTCCGATGCGAACTTCACGAATGTCACGGCAAATCGTCTTTCAGGCATTCGCCGGTATCTCAGCAGCCTTCAGGGTTATACCCCGTCGGCACCGCTGAGTGAGCAGACCATCGGCCATCACCGCCTTATCTGCTCGCGCCTTCTCAGCATTCTGCACCACTCGCTCCCCGGCGAGCGTGGTCGAAAGACGGGTGCGGGGCGTCACGAGCGGAAGCCGAACCGTGGAAACCGCCGCCCCTTCCAGAAGAAGGAAATCGCGGGAACTCCGGCGTCCTTCCAGGTTCGCCCGCCTCGCACGATTGAGCGTATTGCTCACTTTGAAATCGTCAAGGTGGAAACGCCGCCGGAAAATGGCTCCAAGCTTCCCGGCGCGGTGTATAATGTCATCGACCGGAAGGACGATAACAAGGTTGTCCTGAGCGGTGCGAAGCTCAAGGAAGCCCGTCTTTTCGCCGACCCGTCTTACTTCTCGTAAGACCACCTCTCTGAATATGGGGCATTAAGGACGCTTAGGCGTCCTTTTTTGTTGAGGTACCATGATTGTATTCCGAATTGAAAATAAATCTGGACTAGGTCCGATACATGGATACCGTATTATCGGATGGGAAGAGTATGTCTATGACGGAGAGGCATATAAAGATGAAGTGACAGAGCGGCTTATGCCATCTCAGGCTTTCCTGGAGCACCCAACAGGGTCCATGTCCTCACGTTATATCTCGGAATATGGCAACTATTATCGTCGTCAGACTCAGATGAAGTTCGCCTGGTCCAGCTATGAGAAAGTGACAGGGTTTATAAACCCAAAGTGGCATAAGCGTTGGAGAAAATCATTGCGGAGAGCTGGTTTTTTCATCAATATCTATGATGTGTCATCACGCAACTGTATTCGCTTCCGTGACGGACAGGTTATGATACCCAGATGGGCTAAGGCGATATCTCGTATTGAGATATAAAAAAAGGGCCGGGGATAATCCCCGGCCCTTTTGGTCAACCCCAATGGGGCTGGATTTGCAATTCAACCTTCCCCTGGTCGGGGAATAACGGATTGCTGTCCAGCGTTTTGGAGAACGCCTCATTGTTCTTCAACGTAAAAGGAAAGGATTGATAGTGCAAAATGGTCCCTTCCTGCTCGGTGACAACACTGATAAGGCGTCCTTCAATTTGGCCTTTGCCATACCCCGTAATAACGGCATATGTGTCCCATCGCTTGCCGATAGGTGACATACCGACCTTGTGACCATTTTGGTCGCTTACGGTCTCTTCGCTGTCTTCCTGGTCGTCATCCGCCGACAAAAACTTCGATTTCTGAGTAAAGCCGAAGGGGGCGAGAAGGCGAGTTTCTGTCGATTTCTCATCGAGATGCGCCGTGCCGACGTTTGTAGTACGCTTCAGAGAGATGGAAAAGTTATCCGGGTGCAGCGAAGTCAGCTTGCTTGAGGCAGAGTGTACGGCCTGGTCAAGCGTCATCTGCACCTCGGGACCAGGTGCAGTTTCTTCGTGGAGAACGAAAATACTGGCATTATCGACGTGACTGATATTTGCCGCGTGAGCCGGAATTCCAGAGAAGCCGATGAGCATGGAGGAAAGAAGGAGGATTTTGCCAATACGCATGTCGATGTCCTTAGATAATGCGTTCAATTTTCACGAACATGTCAGGAAGGGACTTCGGAGGCTCATCTGCCGATACCATGACCTCGTTATCACGGCTTTCAATAAGCATCTCTGCATCCGGCTTCAGATTCTGAAGAAGAGAAAAGAACAACGCAGAAATGCCAGCAACCGGCACAGTCTGCCCAAAAGTCTTTTCCAGAGACGCAAGAACAGCAGCAGCCCGCTTCTTGTCCTGGGACGAATAAGATGCCTTCGCTTCATCAAGAATCGTCTGCGCTTGTTTGAATTCCGCAGACGCAAAACGAATTGGGCTGAATTTCTCGCCGCCAGAAGTCGCAAGAAATTCAGGTGTCACAGGTTCAGGCTTGCGTTCATCTCCAATGACACCCCATACCACGCGTCGGCGCTGACCATTCCACGAAACCTCAAATGAGAAAGGTTTTGCGTGCCCAGCAATTCTTGCCAGATAAAGAGGGAGCTTGGTAGCCTCGGCATCGCTATGAAGGATTGCCAGAACCACAGCACCTTTCTTTGTCGTGTTTAGAAACATAATATCCTCTGCTTATATGTAAGTGAAGCTACCGTACTCCTGTTCGTCTCGACATGCAAGGCCGCATTAGCAGAAACATCAAATATCCTAGAATATGCTTTGTTTCTGCCATATTTGCTCCTGAATTGGCTATAGTTCTTGAAAATAACACTTTCCAGAGTCATGATTCATTAATATTGCGCCCTGGCTGTATACGCCACAAATAAGGAATACGATTATGCGCACATTATTGGCAATCGCGATTTTTATTACAGCCCTCACAGGATATGACCTTTCGACAAATTTCTTCCTTCATTTTCTAGACGGACCAACAGCAAGCTCCAGCATACTGGCGTCGGTTCTAGGACTCACTGGTTTTATTCCGTTCTTAGGTATTATTCCGGCTGCCTTGGGAGCCGCTCCCCTATGTCCCTTTAGCGTTGCTAGCGGGCTTTTAATCGCTCAAGGTGCCCTGTTGTTGTTCTATCAACTTGTCAAAACACGGGATAACAGCACATCGACTTCTTTCCTTTTCAAAAAAGTAGACTGTCTTTCAGATTGTTCTTTGGTCGACTATATGAGGAATGTTTTTTGCGGGGTTTCCCTAAGACGTAGCCGCCGCAGCTATATCTGGGCGAATATCATTTTGCTAATTCCATGTCTCGTTATCTGGGGAGTATCACTGCTAACCCTGTCGACATATTCCGGCGACATAGATGCAGGTATTATTGAGTTCCTACTTATCCCGACCGCTGCTCTGTATGTCGCCGGAAATGTTATCCTGGCCATACAGAGAATTCACGACCTCGGGAAAAGTGCATGGCTTCTTGTTCTGGCCTGGATAGCTATCAGTTGCGCTCACATCGCTTCTCCAATTCTCGAAAATATTGCGAATGTCGTTATCTGGGGATGCCTTATTTTCCTTCCAAGCCGCGTCGAAGGGCTTAAATATCCTCCAGCATAAACTGCACCGGACACAAAAAAGGCCCCAGCTTATTACTGGGGCCTTTTTTGTGTCCGGTGTGCGAAGGTCAGGTCACAATGATTTCGATATTGCTGGCGACATTCTCTTTGGCCCAAGGCTGAAGGCAGGCGAAATTGACCTTACCCTCTTTGAGAGCTTCAATGCGAAAGCGCACGGGGTGTGATGCACCAAATACGATTTCATCAGAAGGGGGCATCGGCAGTGGATGCTTGGTGATATTGACGATACCAGATGCGTTGACAGCGTCGACATCGAAAAGATAGCCGGTGGAGCCGTTTTCTTTCTGCGTGATATCGAGGACAAAGCCCTTTGGAAGGGAAATTTGAGATGTCATGAAGCGTCGCTTTCTTAGGCTTGTGTTTTGAAGACAAAATAAGCTATAGCATAGATAAGCATACCTGCGCAAATTTATGAAAGGTGTTTTATGGACCTCCCTCTCTCTCATCTCGGTTTCTCCCTCGGGATTTCATTGATAAGCGGCCTCATGGGGAACAGCGGTGAATGCCCACCGGAACTCGCCCGAAAAATAGACCAGATGTCAGAGAGCTGGTATGCGGACACCGCAGATTGGTCTGAAACACTAGGCAGCACCATTGAAGACATCGTTCAGGACATCTCGGCAAGCCAGGCTCCACCCCATGCCGCTGATATCATAGAATGGGACAGCCTCGTTGAAGCTGCCATTTCTCTTGTGGATGACACCTCAGAATGGTTGAGAGGAAATGACCTCCACCGGAGAGCTTTTCTTGAAGGTGTCGTCCAGTCATTTCTCGCGGTCCATAATATCTTTGGCGACCAAGTGGTCTCATTGGTTCCGGCTCGTATCATGATGCCCGAGTTCGCGGACATCGCGTTGACAGGCGAACAAGAACAATTTATTTCAATCTTCAAGACAGTAAACGGTGAATAAAGTATGATTCATTATGACCGAGTGACCATCATAAAGTACATCCATGATACTGCTATGTCGCTCCTACCATCATACGTCCTTTTGTCCCTGGTCCTGCTATTGTCTATGAGCGCTATAGTTCTGTTCTCTCGTTCTAAGCTCAGTCGTCCAGTATTTTATTGGGCGCTATTGGGGTCTCTCGTCGTTTCCACCTTCGTTAATGCTACCTGTCTTTATCTAGGAGTTAAAAATGTCCGGAACATCTCAAACGAAGTCGTTCTCGATTGTGTTGAGCACGAATGCATCTTCTCTCCGGCCATGCATTTGAAAGAGAGCAAGTTCGTTGCGCGAGGGCCTTTGACGCTTTGGGTTGTGAAAAAGAATTTTGGAGGAAGCAATGTTCAGTTGGGTAGCGCTTTACACTCATCTGTAACAAATGAGATTTATGATGAAGATGACATCATAGATGGCCGTCGACCATTCCATATCGTTGGAGCAATGGCGCACAAACCCTATGATGACCCTATGTCATACACAGCCCGACTGGGTTATAAGACTTCTCAGGGAGCTGAGCATCTCGTTGATGTTCCTATGGCACTTGTGATATTGGGTGCTCAAAAGACGCCCTAACAGTGTTATCGATATCTAAAGCACGTCTGTTGTGGACGTGCTCAATAACGTAGGGGAGAAGTTGATTTTTGTCCCTATCGACATTGGGATAAAACTTCCTGGCTGACACCGTAAGCTCACTTAAAAACCTCTGCGAGAGCTTACGCAAAGCGACGGCATCAGCCTCTATGTGTTTTACGAAGCTGGCGGTGTCTTCAGCGGTCGACACTGATACCTCATAGATATTCACATTTCTGTCTACAGTTAATCTCTCCATCTGGTGAGGGACTCTGAGAACAGAAGATGAGATACTCAGATACTGCAAGTGCTCTGGAAGAGTAAGGGCGGCATCACTAAACTGTATCGTACAACTAGACATCTCTGCCGCCCCAAGCCGCACCCTGGAGCCAGTTATCAAAAGATGCCTGGTGACGATATCACATCCAGAATAGTCCATTTTTGCAGGTTCTCTCCGAGCATATAAAGGGGACATAAACTTTAACACGCCTGGGCATATGATGGACCTAGGCCGCGTGAATTCTGGTGTAATCGTTAGGTCGTCCATAGCATGGATAACGGATGTCGGAATAGACCTCTGCAACATACCGTTAATCGTAAGAACGACATTTCCGAATCGTCCTTGGATTAAGGTTCTCGTCGTCGTGCCTGGGCCAATAGTCTCCGACTGAAGACTTTGGATAGAGCTCACATCAAAATGTGGGTTCTTTGTCTCATAAGCCCGTAACAGTCCATCTTCAAAAGCGACCATGTCTTCTTCATTAGCCCGCACAGGTCGAGTTGCCGCATCTAGACAAGACACCACCTTAAGAGCGTGCCCCATCCTATCTAGCGTGACATCAAAAATCCTTCGTTCATCTTTCATAAAAACGAACTTTGTGATTTGCTGACTTGATGTGTCAGAAGAACGAACTTTCTTGAGACGATATGACATTTTTCCACTCCGGCTGTAGACAAATAGATATCAACATGTTATGCATTAAACATAAAGCGCCCTTAGCTCAGTTGGATAGAGCAACAGCCTTCTAAGCTGTGGGTCGATGGTTCGAATCCATCAGGGCGCACCAATTTCTAAAACCAGATGTCTGTCTAAGGTGATTTCTTCAGGCGTAGGCTATTCGCGTCATATGAATCGAACAGAAGAAACATCTCCCTCAATTCATATGACGCGAATTAGACTCCGCCTGGACTATGGGCGGTCTTTTTCCAAAGTATAGACGACAGCAATAATTTTACCGGTCTCGTCATATTTCTTTGTGATATTCAATATCTTCTCATTCCCACGATTGGCGGCATTGATACGACCAATAACCAGGTCATTCCGAGAATCGTCTCCTTCATATAGAGTCAGGATGTCGTACTTTGTGGAATCCTCCATTTCCTGGTTGCTATTACCGCCCCGGCGTTCCCCCAAAGACGCATCGACATAGAAGGTTTTTGCAACCTCGGTATGGGGGTCTACAGCCTGAACAGTTTCACTGACGACATCAGACTGCACCAATGACATAGTCAGCATCTTCGCGGCTACCAGGCCGCTGAGAATGATAACTTCGTAGAATGATGGATTGTGCTTTAAAAGTTGCTCTATCACCCCTTTTGTTACATGCCCAACCTTCTTGAGGAAATCGGGATTATATGTACGGGTCTGCTTAAGTAACTTGGATATGCCTGTGTAGGACACAGTAATGTCATTAACAACAGTCGGCGCTTGTAGACGCTGGGCGTCAGGAAATGGTGTATACTTAAGGATGTCTGCCTTTGCGACTTCCCCAATGCTCATGTTGAAATCGTCAACATTGATATTAAACCCCGTCTGAAAATGAAACCCAAAGTAAGCGGATGTGTTCGCCGTCAGTACCGTGAGCTCGCTTCGCTTCGACAACTCAAACGCCGTTAAAGCGAAAACGCCCCAGAACACATCAGGCGAAATACCCTTAATTTGTTCTCCCCGAAGGAGGATAGGGGCTAAATCTTTTTTATTAAAAAGCCCCATGACGGCCATTTTTAGAACATTGTAGGACATACGTTTACTCCATATCTCGCATATCAAGCTATCAGACAAAAAGAAATTTGTCTATTATAATAATGCTTTCATCTCTTAGTGGTATCCTACCTCAAGCTTATCAAGTTTTTATAGGGGAACATCCGATGGCTAAAAGTAATATGCGTTCAGCTAAGGAAATCATCAGCCTGGCCACTATTCGTGATTCAGACGACGGTGGCTCAGTCATCCGTCTCGATGTAGATGTTAGCCCAAAAGAGTATGCCGAATTTAAGAAAATCGTCGAGCATTGCGGCGGGCTCTATAAGGGAAAGGCAATCGGACACATTTTCAATACCTCAGCCGATAAAACGCTTCCGAGCATTATGTCCTACGTCGACCGCTTGGACAAAGGATTGAAAATCAACAAAGAAGAATTCTTTCCGACCCCTGCGTCCGTGGCGACGGACCTCATCAATCAAGTTATTCCGGAAGAGTCATATGTACGGTATATGCTGTCTGAAGGGTCGAATAAAAGCGAGATGCGTGTCCTTGAGCCCAGTGCTGGAGATGGCGCACTCATTGAAAGTTTTCTGAAGGAAATTCCAGGTTTCGAAGGCACCATAGTTCTGATGGAAATCGACCCTCTGCGCGTCGAAACGCTACGCCAGAAATTCGAAGATGACAGCCGTATTCAAATTATCGAAGGCGACTTTACTTCATTCGATGTCGACACCCTGGGACAGTTCGAAGTCATTCTTATGAACCCACCCTTTAAGCTTTGGGAAGAGCATTACAAGCATGCTAAAAGCTTATTGCTGGACAACCCGGATGCATACCTAGGGATTATCCTCCCGAACATGAAGGACAAAATCCCTTCTTCACCAGTTGTGCAGGAGCTCTATTCCAAAGCGAACACCTTCTGCTGTGATATTACTGACGTAGAGAGTGGGGCCTTTAATAAGCATGACAAAAAACGTGGGTCTTTGAACAAAACCGGCGTCTCGACGGTCATCATGACAGAGTGTGGGAACAGCGACAACAAGGTTCCATATCTCAAGACGGGCAATCTTATATTAGATACCTCATGTTATGCTTTTAGTGAAATCGTCTATTCGGAAGCCAAACGCCTTTCAGATATATCAGAAGATAATGGCCTTTCTTCCAGAAATGTCTTATCCTCTGTGGCGCTTATTGAAGACTACCTAAAGAAAAACAAGAAATCACTCATCCTGGATTATTTTGTCCCACTACCGAATGACGAAATCATTAAAGGATTGGCTTTCCAGCAGCTTCTACGGAACAGTGATGAATTCCCTGCGGTTTTCACTGCTGTCAATGATGAGTACAGGAAAATCCTGAAGCCTCATACCATCGAACGTACTTTGAGAATGGGCAGCAATCTAGGAACGCCTGAAGAAGCACTTAAAAATGCTTCTGACTTTCTAGAGGACAGATTCGAAACGGTGCTTTATAATTCGCATAAGCCGTCATCCAACGACCATGTCTCCGTCTCTTTTACCGTGGACGCCTTTAATGAGGAAGATGCTCTGCTGACTATCGAAGAAAAAGGTCCGGCAGGTGGCACATTCTCTTATTCCCAGGATGGAAAAGTCCTTGCAACATGGACGCCGTCTAAAGAAGACGAACCAAAAAAGCATCTCCTGTCACCGCTAGGCAACAGGAGATGCTGTTCTAACACTTAAAGGAATGGGCGTTGGTTATCGGTACCAACGCTCATTGACATGGAAGGAAGACAACACACGCAGGGCAATATAGAAGAAGCTGTCCATTCGGGACATTGCCTTGCCATCCTGACCAATGACATTGAAATCATTGGAATACTTGACTGAGCCGCTGAACACAGCGATGCCAAATCCGTAAATCGTGGCGAAGGTCAAGAAAAGCCCGACGATAGCTCCCCAAAACGACAGGCTGGTCGCGAGAAACACGGAGGGAATAAGCAGGCCGGAGAGGACGTAAACAGGAATAAGCAGGCCGGAGAGGCCGTAAACAGGAATTCTTGAGCACAGTGACGCTTGGGCACCGAAAAATTCAAGCTCACTCAGTGAAAAATTCCACGCCTTGGAAAGAAGGTCACCAGACAGCGCCAGCAAAACAAAGAGGGCCACTGAGATGAGAAAGAAGATGTGAACAGGCATGAAGACAGGGAGAATGCCGAGGACGAGCGTAGCCAGATACGTCTTCTTTCTCATGTCGACATCTGGCGTAAAGGGACTGTCACTCCGAGAAAGGAAACCCCATCCCAGGATGGCGACAATCAGACTGGCCGACAAGGTCAAAAAGGTATGCAAAATAAAGCTCACGGGCTTTACTCCAGATAGTTGAAGTTGGGTACAATCTCTGCTGTATCAGAGGTTATGTCAGAAAGCAACTCAATTTACAGAGTTTCCGGGAATTCCAGTAGGCGGAGCATCTTCACCCAGGTCTGATGCCGCAGGCATTTTATCCGTCTGATGTTTGTTCTCGTCCGCGATGAGTGAATCCTTCGCCTTTTTGTAGACCTCGAAAATACTAGCCCCGGCATAATGCACAGCATCGTCTAAACGTCCATCGGGGTGCCGCTTACAATACTCTCCAGTTTTATTGACCAGGAATGACCAGGTGTAGTCTAAGGGCTTCCCATCCTTATCGACGACAGCATATGGTTGAAGCATCTCCATCATATCAGAGATATGTCGTTCAAAAATACGATTGCTCGCCTGTGAGTAATCGATTTTAGCACGCGCCGCGTCGGCAGCCATCGTGTCCATGAAAGTTTTGCATGGCATATATGGCGTGATTTCTACCGGGCCAGGATTTGTTTGCGTGCCCTTAGCTTGAGCTGTGCCTGAATACACCCCGACAAATCCAATAAACAGTGCGATGGGGAAGAAGAATTTTCTCATATCCGCCTCTTATTTCGCAGCCATAACTGATTGCTGTACAATCGCATCCAGGTCTGATTTCGCTTGCCTGATACCGTCATCCAACGTTTTTTCAGGATGTTCCTGACAATAATGCAAGGCCCTGGAGAACAAAAAGGAATGAACGCCATTCAGGGGGTTCTGATTGATGTCCTGAATAACATATTGCGAAACCATATCACCAACCATCCTAGCCAAAACATTATAGGTATCGGTGCTGGTGCGATGAGCTTCAGATAGAAGGTTGATTGTATCCCGACAGGACGTAAGCTCTGTCAACGAGATATCACGTTCCGTCTCAGGGGAGCTTGCTGAAGACGGCGGGCTAGGAGGGGCAGATTGCTGCACCCCGGTTTGCGCCCCATACGAATATGCCTGGGCATGTGCAAGCCCAGGCAACGCAACAAAGGCCGCGAGGAATAGAGAACTAGGCAACCATTGTGAGATTCTCTGAGACTTCATCGTTCGCAACCCCTGCGTTGGCGTGTTGTTTTCCCCCTCTAGGGGTTTCTCTAACGGTTATAACAATTTTTCGGCCTGGTTCGCCAGCTTCATCACGCTCAAATAGCACAACCATGCCCGGCGTCTTACCAAAAACACTGATTTCTTTTTCCGTATAGAGAAGAACAGAGAGGTTGATAACGCGGAAGTCCGCAGCAGAGAGATAGGTATCCCATGTCCATCCGCTTTCGCAGCAAGGGAGAGAAAAGGTCTTTTTCTCTCCGACGTGAAGTTTAAGTTCCATGGGTTTAGCCACGGGCATTCTGATACGTGACATTCAGTGCCTCAGCAGAACGCTGTGCCGCCGCTCTGAAAATCATCCAAGTCGTGACTACACCAGACATCGTGGCAAGAAGGATAAGTCCCAGGACAACGCCGGTCGAATCACTGTCACGGTCATCACTTTTGATAAAGTTGGAGACACGTCCAAGAATACCCGGCATTTCAGCAATATCGCTGATAGTCGCATAGGAGTTCCATCCAGCAGCCATCAGATTGATGATACGGGATGTCCCGCTCTGACCCGAAGCAAATACAGCTTTCCAGGATTCCAGAGTGATAATGATGGCAGCCATCACGAGAGGCACGATAATGAATGCCGGAAATAGCGCATTGAAGGCGGCGACCACATGAGGATTCGGCCCATGGATGACCAGATAGCCATACATGATAACCATCGCATATACCATGGTGAACCCGATAGCGGACATGACGGCACCGGCGATAGTCGTAAGCTTGATAAAGCCGCCAGCCAACTTGGCTAATGGCCATTGCTTACCGGAGACGTAAGCATTCCATGTAGAAATGAGGAGAGTAAGAACAATCATGAGGAATTCCATGGCAGCCTCCTTGGGGCTTTGGAATAGAGAAAAAAGAGTATGGGATTGTTTCTTGCTACATCGGCGTCACTCCTTACTCCCCACTACTATACCACAAAAAACAAAAAGACAACTACCCCCTCTTAATTTTTGAACGGATGAACTCATCGTGACGTGCCAGTTCTGCCATCGTGGGTTGGCCTAGAAGTCGAGCCCTGGAGCTGCCCTGAGGGGGCTCGGCCACTTGGTCTAAAACTGGAGCGGCGATTAGGCCATCGAACAGATTATTCTGCTCCGCTTTAATCAATCCGCAGAACATACGGCTGAGCAAATCAGCATCTACCAGAGCTCCATGGAATTCAGCACGAGCTTCAGAACTAATCCCTAGATGCTTACAAAGCATATCTAAGCTCAGCTTGCGTCGTGGAAACCTAAGGCGACCCAATGGGATAGTGTCGATGACGTGTTTAGGGGCGAACTTAAGCCCAAAACGCGCGCCTTCAGCCTCCAAAAACTCTTGGTCAAAGCGGGCATTGTGGGCAATAAAAGTCGCACCATCAATAAACTTCTGAAACTTTTCGTACTCTTGATATGTCATCTTTTTGGCGCGGCCATCAAGAAGCATGTCTCGCATCACGGCATCTGTAATGCCATGCACTTTTGCACTTTCATCGGGGATAGACATCTGGGGGTCATAATACTGATGGAAGACACCAGAGAGCTCCCCATTAGCCTCAAATCTGAGAGCTCCGATTTCAATGACGCGGTCCCGGCTACAAAGAAGCCCCGTCGTCTCGGTATCGCCAAATACGATTGGACCATCAAGGGCCTCTTTGTTGAGAGCGCCAGTCAACGTCGAATGAATACTCGACAAATCAAGGACGATGGAACTATCAGAAAAACTATTCACAAACGAGTTTCCTCAAGCCTGTAGTTATAAGGGGCGCTTTCATCTCGGACTAAGTCATACTGGACGGGAGAGGCTGTCGTTGTATCACTGTCCTTGTCGCGATAATAACAATGATGCTCAATTTTTGTCGTGAAGTCAACCTTCTTCCCCTGAGACTTCTCTTTCTCTCTCGTCGCAGAATCCCGGCAGACGTGGAAATAAAGTGCGCCGCCAGTGACATCTTTCAATGACCCCGATAATTGAGCAGCCGCTATGGTCCTGGCACGGTCCATAACATCTTGGGAAAAATGTCTGCCTCGGCAAGCACCATAGAACTGGCACCCACTCGCATTATGAGCGAAGACATTAACACATTCACTCCCACCCCAGGTGTTTACACGGTTATAGACGACATTAGCGACGCCGACTTGTCCAGTGACAACTTCTCCTCTAGCCTCACCTGCAATAGCAACAGCCAGGCAATCAGTCGCTGTCTTCGCAATATTTTTGATATTGATAACCTTCTGCTCAGTCTGAGCTATCTCACGAGCTATAGAGGCTGTTACCTTTCCATGCCATGTCTGCGGTGTTTCTTTGTAGTTTGCAGGTCGTGTCAGACCGTAACTAATATCCTCCCAATTAGCGACAACCCCAGTATCATTAGACGGTTCACTCGAAGATGTCTCTTGTGATGCCGATGCAGTCTCAACCGGCTGGGGCTTCGGTGTGGCTAGATGTCTCCAAGGAAGTTTCTGTGTGATAGCCCCAAGAAACTTGGAAGCTTCCGACGCTTTAGGTAAGGTTGGTCGTGAAGATGTGTTATCAGGAGCGACCAACGATTGAGCGTTATTATGGCTCTGTGATGACTGATGATATGGTGTACTGGTCAAAGCATAATACCCGCCACCGATTAGACCAGAGGCAAAAACAGTACCCGCGATACCTCGCAAAACAAAAAGCTTCACGCTCATTTTCTATTCCCAACATCAACTTCTATGTCATTTGCAGATAGGATATAGCATAATGAAATTATCGATGCCGAATTAGGAATGACATATGAGCCGGATTACACTCCCCACACACTTAATGGCCAAACTACAAAAAGAAGGAAAAATCGTAACCCAAGGCAAGTCTCATCCTGTGAATACCGGACAAGATAAGCCATTGAAAAGAAGTAAAATAATTCAACGAAACACCACCATGCCCGAAGGTGGAAAAGTTGAAAAATCTTCATCAGATATCGTGCAATGGTTTTTAGCTGGGAAGCCCATCCCTAAAGGCCGACCAAGATTTAGCTTGGATTGGGATATCGTTTACGAGGCCATAAGGTCAAACAATATCAAAGACATAGCAAAGGCGGTGCGAATCACTACGCCGCAAAAGACAAGAGATTATGAAAAAAAGGTTTCTCAAATATCTCAAAAAGCAACACCAGAAACATTTGGGGCGAAAACATATAGTGTTCACGCAGATTTCTTTTTGAAGAATCCACTAAAAGCAGATATCGACAATTTATTAAAAGCCATCATGGATGGAATGAACGAGATTGTTTATAATGACGATAGATATTGTGTCGCAGTTTCTGCCCGGAAATATCAGGCGTCATCTAAATGGCCCGAAGGCGTTAGGGTTCGGGTGACGCCCGAGGACGTGGAGGAAGGACAACCCTTCGAATAGCTACCGGAGGACGGCGAACCGGACGTTCGATAGCGGGTTGTTTTTCGAGTTCTTCAATTTGGGCAACTTCCTGGATTCTCCCCGCCTCTATCCCTTTGGCTTTATGAAAATCTGCGATGTCTCCAAAATTTCTATTTGGGTAAACGAGTCGTGCATGGACGCCGAGTTTCTCTGCCAACTGCTCTAAGACTTTCTTCCGAGATGCATCTGTCTTTGCTTGTTTTTCCTCTTTCGTCTCCCGCTTCCCCTCACTTTCCCACTCTCCAATCATGGTAACAGTCTTCGCCTTCTTGAAAAGCGGTGCTGTTATCGGATTTTCCATCCAATCATCACCTGCTACAGACCCTGTTGTTTGGATAAGGACATTTTCCTCACCGCGAGCCCGGCAGATGTCATAGACAGCCAGAGCATTAATGCCGCCTTCAACGATATAAGCTGCGAATGGCTTATCAGAATCTCTTGGCACAACGTTAAAGCAGTAGGTTTTCTGAGAACCATATGCGTCCTTTTTGTTGCGTGTTTCTCCAGGGTCATCCGGAATAGGCATCTCCGTGTAATAGCGATGAGCAATGTATTTGAGTGTTCCTGATACATCACGCCCCAAGAAGCAAACTCCGTCATCGGTATATCCCAGGATTTTCTGTTCTTCACATAGCCGAATGGTGTCAAGCGATATCCCTCGTCCGATGAGATAGTCGCGACCAGCCCGGTTGTCCGTTATAAATTTGGGCATCGACAAACGTTTATCTGACAACGCCAAGTTATCAGCGCTGAACTGACTGCTCCGCCTCGGTCTGATATTCGCCACGCGATTTACACGCTCTTTATCCATATACGGAGCCTGGCCTGTCAGAACCATCACAGCATCTTCAAACCCTAATGCCCCACAATACTGCATAAGCTGGATATTATCGCCGATACCTTCTCCATGCCACTGACAAGAAACCCATTGTCCGTTAGGTTTCTTATCCGCACGAAGGACTTTCTTTACAGAAATAGAACGCCCACCTGATGTCTCCTTAACGTCACCACCATAATAATGACGCAACACCATAACAGGCGATGTTGATTTCGCCTGGTCGACAATGGACCTATCTATCTGACGTTTCTCGGACATTTTTTACAGAACCCTATGGTTAAGTCGTTCATTAATATGACACATATCCTAGAAAGGGACCAGACCCTTATTTATTGAAAGGTCTCTTGCAAAAGCTCAGTTTAAGATGCATAATAGAACCATAATTTTTTGAGGAACGGACCATGGACACTTGGCCTAAAATTACAAAGAATTTCACAGCATCCAACGGATGGACGATTGTTCCTATCGGGGATAGCGAAGCCGCTGTAGAACATGGACGGCGCATGCATAACGGTCTTGAAGTTCCTGGCAATATCTACCTTAATCTCGCATCGGCAGGTACGAACGCCATTTATGAGGTTCGTTCTCCTGATAACCGTGAGCTGGCATCCGGCTCGCTAAAGCCTGGTGTCAATGGCGAAAGCTATGTGAACTTCGTTCGCGGGCCTCACAACCTGGATTTGCCTGAGGGGCATCCAGCTCTTGTCGCCTCACAGGAATGGGCTGCTGCCATCAACGAAAACCGAATCGAAAAATTCGCAGAACCCGTCGATGGCCAATTCCGTAAAATTCAGGTCGCACCACAAATTCCCGCGCCGAATACGCCACAAGCGCCTGCACCCGCCATAGAGTCTTGGCTCAGTCAGACGATGGGAGCATTCTTCCGAGTTGTCGGCCTTTCTCAAGCATCAACCCAGGTCTCCACTCCAGAAACAGACATCGTTCCCGAAGCACCTCCAGTTGATTTTATCGAGCGTTCCTGCCCCGAAGACTCATGGGAAACGATTGCCTCTCCGGGCGACCCAGACCTGAATGGTCTATCTGTCGTCGTCGCGGCCAACGCTCCGATGCTGCGACATATCGCTGAAGAGTGCGAGAATCGCATGATGTGGGAACAAAGCCGTGTTCTCTCCGCTGTTAAGCGTGGTGAAATCCAGGTTGCAGCAATCTTTGACAACAACCCCAATGTCCCGGCTCCGATTGTCGGTTATGTTGTTCTTCGGCCCCAGGGTGGTAATAGCATCATCGCTACGGATATCGTTGCTCGCTTTGAAAAGAGCCCGACCCCTCAGATGGTCTCGTCCGTTATCAACTGGGTAGGAGCTGTTAATGGTCTGGCCGCTGGTCAGGCCAACGAAAACGGGGTTGTCCGACACATCGACGCGACGGGAACACATTTCCTCGTATCGTCTGCTCCAGACGTTCAGCAGCAGTATAATGCTGACGGTCACCTCATCGGACAGTCTTCTTATGAACCTGGCCGTGCAATCCGTGGGATTATCCCGAATAACCCTGAACAGGGGGCCGTCTATTCTCTGGAGCAGCTTGAAAGGCCTTCCTTCGAACGGTGTATCCTTGAAGAAGAACATGCGAACAATGAAGACCAGGCACTGATGAATCGCCTCGGAGTAGTTCGTGTTGCCGATATCGCCCCACTGATTTCCAGAATCGGTCATATCAGCGTTGTACCCGACAGCTTCGAGACCTGGATTAATGCTGAGGATTCAGAACTGTGTGTTACTGACCTTGGAAGTGGCAACTTCCTCCCAGTCTCTCTCTCTCATAGTGCGGCAGAAGAAGACGGGTACGAGACTCTGGTTCTTTTCCACCGTGCGGTGAATGACAGTATCGAGGTCCATAGCATCATCGCTTTTGATGAAGACGGGGAATACAATCTGTTCTCCGGCTCACATGCTCTAAGGAACCTCAGAGAGGTTACGGATATTCCGCGTGTTGCTGAAATCGCCCTCGCCATCGAGTTTGTGAACAACGCAGCCAACCTGACCCCTCCTGGTCCGGCACCGTTCAGAAGCGCAGTTCAGCCTCTCTCGGAAATCATCGACAATACCCCGACGACACCGGCTCCCCTTCCGAACTATCTCCGGGGGCCTGAACTTTAAGGACATTCTGTCAACATGGGATATTTCCTGTGTTGACAGAACCCCACTTCTATAATACGCCGTATCTAACGTGACTTTCTCCATATCGTATGCGAACAAGAATGCGATATGAAGGCAGTGATGTCGAAACAAAAACTCAATATGAAAGGGTTCCACAATGGAACACAAAACAGCACAAGTTAAGTCCAATGCGATTGCCTCTCCTGAAGCCTTCCAGGACGACATGAAGTGGGTCGAGCCCAAGCACGGTGAAATCATCATCGCCACTGTCGGCGGCGTCGGCCAGATTGGCATGAACATGACACTCTACGGAACCGAAGGCCGCTATGTCATCGTTGACGCCGGTGTCGGCTTCACGCAGCAGGATGTCCGAGATAAGACTGGCGTGGCCGGTCATATCGTTGATATCTCTTCCCTTGATGAAATCATCGATAAGATTGATGGTCTCATTCTGACGCATGCACATGAGGACCATGTCGGTGGCGTTGTTGAAGTCCTGAACCATATCGACCTCCCGGTTTATGCGACCCCTCTGGGAATCAATATTCTCGAACGCAAAATCAAGGAAAGCAATCTCGATTATTCGCCTGAACTGATTCAGTTCAATCCCGGAGACTCCTTCCGCGTCGGCAATCTGAATATCGAAACTGGCAGCATGAGCCACTCTATCCCTGAGTGTGCCGCTCTCTTTGTTTCTGCCGATGGCGTGGATAAGGGTGTTTTCCACACGGCTGATTACAACATGGACCCGAATCCGTCGACCGGCTACATCGACCGCAACTTCCTGAAACGTCTGGGCGATGAAGACCGGGTCGCTGTCGTCGTCGGCGACTCGACGAATGTGATGCGCGAAGAAGGGGGAAGCGAGGCAGATGTGGCCAAGGGTATCAAGGCCATTATGGAAAGCGAAAAAGGCGGTATCTTCTTCGTTTGTTTCGCCTCCAATATCGGTCGCATGGCAACCATCGCGCAGCAGGCCCTCGAAGGTGGTCGCCAGGTCGCAGTGATGGGACGTAGCATGAAGAACTTCGCCGCCGCAGGGCGTGAACTGGGATATCTCGACGGCATCCCCGAGTTCATCGATGCGCAGGACCTTGATAACCTGCCCCAGAATGAGCGTGTCGGCATCCTCACTGGAACACAGGGTGAGCCACAAGCTGCACTGGCAAGGATGCTCAACAAGGGCGGCACGAAGAGCGGCCACGATACACGCTTTCCGAAGGTCACTCATGGTGACGTGATTGTCGTGTCCGGGCGTACCATTGATGGAAACCAGAAGCAGGTCCGTGAAATTCTTGATGGATATCGTCGCATCGGAATCAACGTCATCGAAGCTTCTGATTTGTCCAATGGATACCCCATCCACGTTTCTGGTCACGCCAGCAAGGCTGAAATCAACGAGCTCTATGACCTCATCAAGCCGGACATCATTGTCCCGGTCCACGGTGAGGACCGTCATATGGTTGCACATGCTGAGCTCGCCATGGACCGGAAGGCAGGATTCCTTCTCCCGACACCGGGTTCCATTCTCCGGCTTGACAATGACGGCCTTGAGCATGTCGGGCATATCAAGCCTGTCATCAAGGATATCATGGAGCATGGATACAAGAACAGGCCCAAGGCTCCAGCTCCGGGAATGTAATTCCACTGCATACGGTGAGACTAAGGCCGGGAGATATATTCCCGGCCTTTTTTATGCTATAATGTCGGAGCTAAAAAAGAGGTCATAGCTCATGAACGACATATTAGAACCTATGCCAACGCCGATTATGCGTCCAGGCCCATCACCTGAGACATTAGACCGTCTCAGAGCTATTGCTCGTGAGCGCTTTGAAGCAAAAAAGAGTGCTCGGGAAAGTACGCCTTCTATCGTTCTTGGTGCAGAAGCAACTCATGTCGAAACGACAGCCCTATCCCAAACCATAGAACAATATCTTCGTCGTGGGTCTCAGCTTTTCCATCGGTTTCTTCGTGAGAAAGCTCTCCCTCATGAGACACCGATATCCGATGTCGATGCGCGTGATTTTGTTGTCTGGGTCTTTACCTTAAAACCCACATGGAAAGCTTCGACGTGGCGCTTTACACGTCAGTCTGTTTATCGGTTCCTGGAGAACAATCTTGAGGAAGGCGTCAATATCAGAGAAGCTCAAGAATACCTCGAAAGAGATGCTGAAATTCGCAGTCAGGATGGCCTGAGTGGAAATCAGCGCAGTCGAGGCACTTTGAAGGGGACAGTTAAGCGTTCTTCATCGTCGTTGAAAATGAAGAAGATACCCGAACAGGATTTTACACGCATACTCTCGTGGTTAAGATATAAAAACCGGAGCCAACATTCGACAGCGCTCTCAACTTGGCTACAAGCGGGCGTCCTTTGTGGACTCAGACCGTCAGAATGGGAGTTGGCTGACCTGGAAATCGTCTCCGACCCAAGAGCGATATTCGGTCGCCGGGCATGGTTGTATGTCATTTGCGCCAAAGCTACCAACAATAGAGGTTTCGGTGTTTCTCGCACACTGGACATATCTGCCTTTAATGAAGATGACCTGCAATGTGTGAAGGCCATGGTCGAGTATGGCCGTAAATGGCATGAAGCCGGAACCTTCGCGGCAAACCAGGATTCATGTGCCCATCTACTCGCACGATGTGTTCGGACATTATGGCCAAAAAGAAAGTATGGAATTTCCCTCTATTCGGCGCGACATCAGGCAATTTCGAACTGGAAATCCTCAGGGATGACTAAGGCTGAAATCGCTGTCATGGCTGGTCACGCATCTATCATGACTGCCGCCGAAAAATATGGACGCCGGGTTTCCGGGTGGAAGAATATTCGCGGCATGCCCGCAGCAGTAAAAGAAGAACTCCAGGTTGCCATAGAAAGAGAGCAGGCCATGCTGGACCGCAACCTTCAGGTCAAAAAAGCAAAACCATCTATGGCCATAAAATAGAACAAGGGGGTGTCATTTTCTGACGCCCCCTTGTTCTAGGGAATTAATGGCTGGGCAGGCAGGGCTCGAACCTGCGACGCCTCGATTAACAGTCGAGTGCTCTACCAACTGAGCTACAACCCATCAATGAAGACCTATATAAAACGTATAATCCCTTAGGTCAACATTTTTTTCGAGAATTCTGATTTTTCTTCATTCTTGACACATCTTTTTTTCTGTTGTCATATAGTGGTATTGTATATTTTCTTCTTCAAAGGTTTTCCATCATGGCTGTAGCGCCTATCACGAAAGAAACTGAACTCGCAATTTTTGCGCAGAATGCGCTCATCGAGATGGGATACGAGACCAGAAGTGAACTGCATCACATCGACATCGTTGGGCGTAATTCGAATAATGACGCCGAAAACGAATATATTGGTGTGGAACTGAAGAAGACTTTTAACGTCGATGTCATCTTCCAGGCCGTTCGGACACAAAAATGGACTGGGCATGCCGTCATTGTTGTTCCCCTTTTCGGCACAAAGATGCTGAAATACAAAAAGCAGAAGCAATGGACACAGATTTGTCGAGCCCTTAAAATCGGCCTCTGGGTAGTCGAGGAAGGGCATGCCTCTAATAAGTCAGAAATCGATGGCTTCGATAATTATGCCTCGGACACCTGTGTGCCAAACACACCCGAATCTAGATACACCCTAAGAATCATTTATTCTGGTGAACGGGTCAGTAAGGGCCGTCTGAACAAAGCCATCACTAAGGAGTTCAATGGCCGCAGCGCAGATTATAATGTCGGCGGGAGTACCCGAACGGCTCTATATACAGCGTTCTCCGAAAAATATTCGAGAATCGCCAGGCTGCACATCGATGAAGCCATTAAGAGTAATGGTGTCATCCCTCTTAAGGCTTCGGAGGTTAAATCGAAGACACAATATGAAGACGCCGGGGCTCTTATGTACAGGAATGTACACAACTGGTTTCATAAATGTGGAGCAGGATATTACTCCCTTAATGAAGGGGTGCTCAAACATCTGGATATGATTGAGAAAGTCACGGGGCCTTTTGATAAAGACCTTATGCAGAAATTCCTTGCTAAGAAAGTGGAAGCTAAATCCCAGGCGGAAGAGTATAGTAGCTAATACGAAAGATTTCATCAATTCCCTCTATATTGGGTACAATCAAACAGGAGAACCAACATGGTTGACAAGGTGACTATCTCTCTCGGCGCTATCCGAGACCGAGAAAGCGGAAATGTTTTTTGCGCTGCTGTTCTGGTCTATAAAGACCATCACGCACGCCTCAATGATATATTCCCCAGTAATGGGGAATATACTAACATGTCCGGCGGGCTCGCCCATATCGCAGCTCGTGCCCTTAACCGCCTACATCGCAAATGTATCGTCGATTTGCGAATGGCGTGCCAGACCAAAGAGTTTCTCACCAACCTGGAAATCGCGAGTGGATACCGAAAAGGAAGTAAAGAATCTATTGCCGGTCGCAACAAAGATGCATTCGAAAGTCTCGTTCGTGCTATAAACACGCATGTTGAAGCAGGACAGGTGCAAGTGTCTTGGAAGCCAGAAGATGGCTATTGTTATGAAGTTTCTGAAATGGCGACATCTTTCAGGGATACATGGAAAGAGAATCTTAACATCCCTGATATTCCATCAGCGGATATGGCCGCAGTCCAAGAAAGCCTCTCTCATGGAGGACATCGATAAAGGGAGGACGTATGCAACAGGATTTTAGAGATACACTCCCTCTTATTGATGGGTCCACGCAGGACTATGCCACCTTCACTGAGATAAAGAGCTATCAACTAATAGACGGTCGCGATATCTATATCGATGATTCTCTATTAGAATTCTCTATTTGGAATGGTTATAGGTGGTCGAAGCTGAATAGGGCAATCCCCGGAGACGCGAGGCTATTAGACAGTATCGCATACAGTAAAGAGCAGGGCATCCTGAAAAAGGGCTGGAATATCTTAACCGGCCCAGGTGTCATATCCCTACACACCGGGTTAGAAAACCCCTACTGTTTTTCAGAAGCACTATGCCTTCCATTCGACACTTTCGCCACAAATATGCAAATTTCTCATGAAAAAGCTACTCTCTGGTGTGAAGAACATTACTCCGCCGGGCTGGTTTTTTCATCGTTTCCGCAGCTCTCTATAATGTTTTCCGAGAATTTTGGAATGAAAGCTGATATAAGGAAGGGTAGAAAGTTATCCTGACAATAGGGCCTTGGAGAGTTACATGAAAAGCAAAGTAATCGCGTTCACCCTGTTCGGTGTCGGTATGTGCTATCTCGGTTATACCGGGTATAACATGATGAAACCGACCCCCCAGGTATCCCAGGCCAGCATCTCCGCAGTCGACGAAATCTATACGATTTCCAATGCCATCATGCAAGCTGCTCAAAAGGCTCCAGATGACCTAAAGCAAAATGATATCGGGACAACATTAGTACGCGTCGGTCATATTCCGGACAAATATATTCGGGATGGCCTTATTATCGATTCCCGTGGAGACCCTATTCAGTTTACCTATGAAAGCGCCATCAACGCTATCCGGGTCAATTACACCATAGAAAACCCCCAGGAATGCATCATGGCCGCTCAGACGGCAATGACAGTGCCAGGATATATCCCATATCTTCAGTCGACAGGTATTAAGAGTATTCCTGACCTAATGCAGGAGACCAAAAATACTTGCTCAAAGCCTGGAGAAAAAACACTGAACTTCGTTTGGAGCCTCTCTCCTCCGAAATAATCACAACAACTCAAAAAATCTGGACTCCATATCAACCGGGGGCATCTCTTTGAATGCCCCCGCAAATGTATCCGGAAGCCCAGCAGCAAAGTGCTGTCCCTTTACATAATGCCACTCGTCAAACTCATCCATGACGATGCACCCCACTAGGACATCATCAGGCAACTTGGAAAACGGAATCAGACACCCAACTGACTTATTCATCTGCTGATACTTGCCCTGGCTCCTAATTCGGAATTGCCGCTCCAGAGCAGGCATGTCGATGCTTTCCGGCTGATTGTATCTAAGACCAAGCCACTTCCTCATGTGAGACAATGAGATAACAGCGATATATGGGTATCCGTCAAAGACATATAGGACATAGTCCGTTAAAGATGACAATGCCCATCCCAAGGTGTTGAAACTATCTTTCTCACCTTGCCAATTTGACCATATTTCGAAAAACATATTTGGTGACGGTTGCTGCTCGAATTTAAAATCAGCCGATGCTGTAATTTTACCACCTCTAAAAATTAAGATGTCGCCTGATTTCTGAAGGCTCTTCAGGGAAAGAAAATTTCGGTAAGTATCTTCGCCACTTATTTCCCCCACGAAACCGGAAGATTTTGCTACCAGTGCCTGTAGTCCAGGGACTACCTCACTAATTCTCTTTTTTTCGTAAGTAACATTCTGGGTACACCCCATTGTAGACACATCATATGTCCTAAGAGGAGGTGTTGACAGTTTGCGAATGGCCATGTTTTTTCCGATATCAAACAGATTCAGCCCCAATATTAGACACATATAGTCAAAAAAGCAAATGGATTTCTCCCCTTGACAGATGGGTTTCGAGGTGCTTTAACTAAACAAACGATAATATCAACCTCAGAGGCTTGGCCTAATGTCTTTTACAGAAGATATGACGATTGGTTCTCCTACAATGCTGAAAGAAGGACTATCCGAGCGTGAAGCGGATATTATGTCCAGCTTCCACTCTGCCTTCAAACAAGAGCACCTCCCAGCATCCATCGATGAAGGTGGCCAGTCTAGTTCTAAGGAGCTTTCAGACGAGCATCATGGCGACGAGGATAAAGCCCCATCGGAATATGGAGGCTCTTCCGTCCAAGTCGTCCACAGCCGGATATTCAGAATTACACGGGGAACAATTCTCCTTGCTCTGGCTGGTATTACATTTATCGGTGGCGCGGGACTATCGCTGATACATGGGTCTTCTGCCCCCCAAGTCGTTCATCACGCTGCTGTGGCTACGGCTCCGCCAGTCACGCATGTCTCTAGTGTTGTAGCGGCAGCCACAACTGCGACCAAGGCTACAGCCGTCGAGGGTAGTTACCTCCTGGCGGATGGTGCCATTAACTTCAATGCAGAACCTCAAATTCCCGACAACTATCTCAGCCTACCGAAGGACCAAATCCGCTCTATCTTCAGCAAGAAGGAAAACTTCATTCAGAAAGTTATCTCAAACACCAAAATTTCCCCTCAGACATTAGAGCTTTATCAGGATAAGCTCTCTGTCCTTCAGGAGATGAAAGCTGCCGCCGCCCTGTAACAGTCGGCTATTCCAGCGAATTCAGCATATTAATATTGGCGGGATTTTGACTTTGTGTCATCATCCCGCTTTGAATGACATCGGTAATGTCTTTCCCATCAGACGGAACGGCAAAACAGGCCAGATACGCCACCGATGTAATCACTGATGTGACCAATGAAACACGGCGAACTTTTTCACTTAAAGGGTCATCATCCTTAATAAAGCTCTGAGCGACAAATGGTATAGCCATCATAAAAGTTGATGACAACATACCAACTGCCATTAGCGCAACTTCTCTGCTTGAGCCCTTAGAGCTCATAACAAAGAAGTAAACCAAATCAGACGCAAATATATAACCTATCGCCTGTGCTAAAGAGGCCCACTTCCCCTGGAAACCGTCAGTACGACATTTCCATATAAAGATAGCTATTATTTGTCCCAACCAAAAAAGTTCAGTTACAATATTCATTGTCATCTCCCTTATTCACAAAGGGATATAGCATCTCATCTCCTTTTCCCGCTTCGAATAAAAGTAGAAAACGTCTTGAAAAAGACATCCATCTGAGCCTACTATTATAGTGTTACACTTTTATGGAGGCCCGTATGCCAAATTCTCATACTCTTTCTCAGGAATTTGAGAACCTTCCGAGCAAGGCTCCAATGCGCAGTCAAAAGGGCAACACCGCGCTTCTCAAATTGGGGTCTCGTATCTCACGAATTCTCTCCGAGAATATCGGCGAGAATTACGCCTCGGTGCGCAAGAACATCGAGCACATCTTCCGCAATCATGACAAGGGTGCAGTTACAGTTGCGCTCAATCAGCTCACGACCGGACGTGAGGCACAATTTTCAGTCCAGAAAGGTATCTTGATGGCGACATAAATTACATTGCCATCTCCATACTCTCTTTTGAGTGCTCCCGAGTGATAGCTTGAGCTTTAAGCTTAGGCTGGATTTCGGGGGCCTCTTTCTCCAGGTCATCTTCCAGACCGACAAAGATTTTTTGTTTCACACCATCCTCAGAGAAAACATTCACAAAAGCGTCCTCAGCGCCATGAACTGGATAGCTACCAGGCTTCAAGTGTTCTATTTCAAAACCAGCGATATCCTTGATTTCTGAATGAGGCATTGAAATATTGAGGGCATCCTGCGTCGCATCATCTAGGAATAGACTCATATCGAGGACACCATCTTTCATAGCGAAGGAGATATTCCTATGGCCAGGCTCCCAATTCGGAAGACGTTCACGAATTTCATCATAGGAGATGGCGTCAACCTTATTAGGAGGGATAAAGTCATCCATCTCTGGAGCCATTCCATTAGTCCTAGATACAGTGTTGTCCTGGTATCCCCGTGATGCTGCTTCAAGCCTTCTCTTATTGTCGTTCGCCTTTCTCTCTTGTGCCGCCTTTTCACGCAAGGATACCTTGGCGAGATGACGCTGAACCATAGATTGCTCATACGGCAAGAAGTTTACGGAGTTGTTCTCTAGGCCATTCAAGCTATTCTGTGCGATAACCCGCTGTTCCGGCGTGGATGCGTTATCAATGGCATCGCTATATTCCTTTTTCATCACCTCCCCAATTTTAACCATGTTCTCATTGAGCTTCGTTGGCGTCAATTCAGACGAAAGCGCATTCATCCGAATCAGATTTCTATCATTCAATAGGATAGGCGTGCCTTCCGTTAGTAGTGGCTTTCCACCAGCGACGAAAGGTGACGCTTTCGTACCGCACAGGGCAACCGCAGCTTCACGGTCAATCGGGCTATCCAGGTTCCATGGCGTGCCATCAGCCCTCGCTGGGATAGGCAGCTCCATATCAAGCGCCATCCCCAACATGGCTTGCAAAGAACTACTCTGTGAAGCATGAGCTTGAAGGACACAGACGCCGAGATAAGCCGTGTTGCCATTAACCACCATGCTCATCACCCCATCTGATGGAGCATTCGCCGGAACGGGTATCGTTGACCCAATATTACGAATAAGTCCATCCCAACCAAACCGAGCTCCAGCTTTGACGCTACCATCTTCTCTGAACGGATTAATGAATTCACTAAGCGCCGCGTATTCTGCTGAAGATTTCTCATTGACAAGACGGTATGCTGCCTTCATTTCTGACGCTTTCTGGCGCTCCTGAAGCGTCGGCATCTGAGACTTCGTAACCTTTTTGACGACATCAGATGTCATGCCAATCTTGGCACCATCAATCTCATTTCCATTGCTGTCTTTAACGATGGAGATATCCTGGCCGGTAGGAAGAATCAGTCTACTGACCTTCAAACCCAGATTATTGGCGGTTTCTCGAATGATGTCAGGTAGGTTATTGATTTTCTTCAATGCCTCAACACCAGCATCGAAGACATTGGAAAGAATTGTCGGCGTCCTGAGAGCTTCTGGGTTAAACGTCAGACGCTCAGCAGAGAAATTAGAGATAAAGGAATCTGCGGGTACAGGGGTATAAGCCGGGACAGGGGAAAGTCCGGTAGACCTATACAACTGCTCAATCATACGTTCCCAAAAATTCATCTTACATTCCCCCAGGATAGTTCTTACATTTTAAGTCCTATCCATGCAAAAAACTGGTCAACGTTTCTGTTTTTCTTTTGCATCGACCGCGCCCTGAAGAGCACCACGCAAAATGATATCAGTAATCGCTCGTGAAAACGCATCCGCGATAGC